>UMEZ01088107.1_pt1 | contig 13904 bp, 9 predicted proteins | sample 1964841 | NCBI WGS metagenome assembly UMEZ01 (sample SAMEA4836029, study PRJEB28245) | human gut metagenome | biome: gut microbiome; material: fecal sample | place: Denmark | collected 2008 | reverse complement strand
CCGAACATCCGATACCATCCTACAGACGGCCGGAACAGGACGACGGAAACCCATACAAGGGTTTCCCGAACCTGTTCCGGCCGTTTTTTCCTCCCTTTGCGCTCCTCATATCCCTGCGGCCCCCATGCCTCCCGTCCGACGACGTTCGGAAACGAAAAAGGAAAACCGGCTCCACACGCCACACGCCCTCACAATCACCCCCGTAACGATATCGGACGGAGTGCATGTGGAAAGAACGGCACAGGGAACGAGAATCCCCGATGCAAGGAGGGAACACGATGGGCGTAATCATCATCATCGCCGTCTTCTGGCTCCTCGGCCTGCTGATGGCATGGAGCATGTGCGTCGTCGCGGCACGCGCCGACCGGCGTATGGAAGAAATTCGCCATACCCACACGGACACGGATACCAGCCGGCCCGCCGACACCGGCCACGTGGACTAGCGGGGACGCCTCCCCGGCCGACAAGGACCGTCGCATCCCCCGCCTCCACAACAAGAAAGGATATCCAATGGAGAACACGAACCTGAAACGTCTCGCCGCGATGTGCGCGGCGGCCGCGAGCCTGTCCACACTCGGACTGGCCGGCACGGCCATGGCAGTGGAAACACCCACCACCGCCGACACCGCCACCGCGTCCATCACATTGAACGCCGCCCAAGGCAACACTTTGACCGGCCACACGTTCACGTTCTACCGGCTCGGCTCCTACGGCGACATCACCGCGAACGACACGGACGTGAAATCCCTGACCGTGAACAAAATCGACGACGCGTCCGACAAGTGGATCGCCGCCGCCAACACCAAGGCCGGCATCACCGACCTGCAGGGCTTCGACGCGGCCGGCGACCTCGCCCACGTCGGCAAGGACGGCGAGCCGACCGGCAGCGTGCAGGGCAAACTGCGCGAGGCCGCGAAACAGCTTGCCGCCACGGCCGGCACGGATGGCAAGACGTTGCCCGTCACGAAGACCGCAACCGGCACGGGCACCACGATGACGGTCGCCGACCTGCCGAACGGCCTGTACCTGATTGTGGATTCGGCGGGCAGTCCGATGATCGTCGGCACGCCCATCCAAGGGTCGAAGACTCTGAACGGCGTCACGTTGGGCGCGTTGACCATCAAATCGAAGACCGTCGCGATCGACAAGAAGGTGTCCCACGACCGTAAGGACAAGACCACGCTCATCGACTCGAAGGCCGGCAACGGCGAGTCGAGCGCCTCATGGAATGTGGGCGACACCGTGGACTTTCAATACGAGTTCACGATCGGCAACAAGCAGAACACCGTGAAGATGGTCGTCGCTGATACGATGGACGGCCTGACCCTGTCCGGCGACCCCGTGTTCAAGGTCGGCCAGACCGCCGTCAATCCGACCGTCGTGAAAACCAACGGCTTCACCGCCACGTTCGACCAGAATCTCGTCAAACAGTATGAGAACCGGAAGGTGACCGTCTCCTACAAGGCCACCGTCACGAACGCATCCCGCGCCAAGCAGGCCAGCAATACGGTCGCGTTGGCCAGCACCCAATACGACGGCACGGCACAGGCCGCCGCCACCGTGGATGCGAACGATACGGCGACCGTGTCCGCATACGATCTGAACGTGAAGAAAACCAATTGGGACGGCAAGACCTCACTGGCCGGCGCGGGTTTCAAAATCCATGACGAGAACACGAACAAGTGGATGAAGCAGACCGGCGGCAGTTGGACGTACGTGGACCAGCAGAAGGACGCCACCCAGTTCCTTACCGGCGATAACGGCGGTGTCAACATCGCCGGATTGGGTGCGGGCGACTACCGGATGGTCGAATCGAAGGTACCTGACAACATGACATCCCTCGTGACCGCCGATTTCAAGTTCCATATCACCGACGCGGGCGTCGTTTCCACTAGCGATGATGCCAACAAGCTCGTTTCCGGCCAGCCGACCGCCGACAACGAGTACACGATTACGGTGCGGAACATCGACTCGCTGACCGAACTGCCGCAGACCGGCGGTCTGGCCGGCGGCGTCGCATTCCTGACGTTCCAATCCAGGAAACGCGACCAGCGGCACGCGCTCTGACGGACGGATTCGGGGGATACGAGTGGACGACGCTTCGGACTTTTGGCAGATCGTGTCGGGCGGCCGTGCGGAATCAACCCGCCAACGGCTCGAACGGCATGACCGGCGCATGGGCCGACTCTACCGTCTGCTCGCCCTCCCGCTCATTCTCGGCGGCCTGACCGTCATGCTCACGCCCGGCCTGAACACATGGTGGAACGACCGGACGCTCACCTCCGAAGCGCACGCCGCCGAAACGCTCCCGCAGGACCGGATTGAGAGACAAGTGGCGGCCGCCCGCGACTATAACGCACGTATGGTCGGCCGCCAATACCAGATCGGCGAAGTGTTGAACCCGGACGGGACGCGCAACGCCGACTTCACGGAAGACGCCACCTACCAACGTCTGCTCGACTCGGATGCGAGCGGCACGATGGGCGCACTCCTGATACCTGCGATCGGCGTGGACCTGCCCATCCGTCATGGCACCGGTCCGAACGCGCTCGACAATGGGCTGGGCCATGTGCACGGCACTTCGCTGCCGGTCGGCGGCACGGACACGCGTACCGTCATATCGGGGCATACGAACGTGGCTGGCAAGACCCTGTTCACCCGATTGGATGAGCTGAAACGGGGCCAATCGTTCACGATCAGCGTCTACGGACATGACCTGCATTATCGAATCGTGGATATCAAGGTCATTGACCCGTCTGACGTGGACGCGTTGAAAATCGTGTCCGGCCGTGATTTGGCAAGTCTTCTGACCTGCACGGACACGGCCAACAGTCGCCGGCTTCTGGTCACTGGCGAACGTTACACGCCCCGCGCGGACGAACCGGAAGACGTGGACGCGAAGACCGGACTGGCCGGCGCGGCCGGCATAGGAGCCGTCATGCTCGCCGTTGGACTGCCGCCCATCCATTGGACGTGCGGACGGCGGCGGATCGTCCATCATACGACCGACCCGTATCGGCCCATCGAATGAAAGAAAGGCTTGTGACAATGCGCAAGGCGACCGGCATGCTGCTCGCCATCATCCTCACCCTGTTCGGTCTGACCACACCCTTGACCGCACAGGCCGCCACCGCCTACCGGATTGGGCGGGTCGGTGACGCATGGTTCCAATCCGTGACCGACCAGAACGGCAACAATCTGGTCGGCGCGACCGTCGACGCGAACGGCCAATACTTCGACGTGACCGTCGGCATTCGCATCGACCGGATGGAAAACCTGCATGAAGGCGACACGGTGGATATCGAATTCGCCACGTCCGGCCACTATTCGTACTGGTTTTTTGGATCGTATGGCGGCATCAAGGCATCCTCCATCGCCAATTCGGACGGCAGGATACTGTTCACCGCACGCAACAGCGGCAACCACCTGTATTTGACCCGTACGGGAGAGCCGGCCTTGGGACGGTTGGAAGCGTCCGTCAGCTTCCATAACCAATCCTGGAGCAACGATTTGACGTATGATTCGACCACTTGGCGGATTGTGGACACCGGGTCGAAGGTCACGTTCGTCAACCGGAAGATCGTTCTAAACCCGTGCACGTCAGGCACGGGCGGTTTTGGAGGATACGGGTCGGAGGATATGGCTTCGAACAGCAATCGGCTGTGGATGCAGGTTTGGATCCGCAATTGTGCGACCGTCTACCAGATCGCCAACGGCAAGCCCGTCACCACGCCCTCCGGAGACATGGTCGTCTGGCTGCACCTGACCCGCGAACTGGGCGGAGGATTGAGAAACATCACCATTGAGAGCCGCCAGGGATTGGTGTTTCCGTACGACGAGAAAACCCCCGGCGACAGGGATAAGCGCATAACCGACGACTATCCGCTGAAAACCATCGATAAGAATGTGACGACCCTCGACCGGGCCATGGCGGGCTTGAATCCGGGGGAAAGGGCCGTCATGGTGGACGGCGACGACTATTACATAGCCATGAACATGGGGTCGCGCAACGGCGACGACCACACCCTCCGTCCCACGCTGCGCAATGATGCGGATGAGGTGAGCCGCGCCTACTATGCGAACGCGCAAGGCGTATGGGATGTCGCGCAACCGCAGCTTTTCGCCGACTTCACCGACCTGACCGTACCGAACCGGTATCGGGTCGAATGGGCGGTCAGGTCGGACAGTACGCGCACGGGCGCGTTCACCTACCGTTACAATCCGCCCGACCCGAGCCTCGGCTCAAGCCAGTCGGGTATCCGCTACGAGCCGAACGGCGGACTGGAAGACGCCTATCTGACGGTCGGCGACCCTAATACGACGGTCGCTGCCGCACCATCCAACACGTTCACCGGCACTGGTCTCGTTTTCGCCGGATGGAACACCGAACGGGACGGGTCCGGCCAGTCTGTCATGCCCGACAGTATGATCGCCTATCCGAAGGAGGGTAGTATTCTGACCTTGTACGCGCAGTGGAACCGCATTCCCGAAACCGTCCTGCCCGATACGGGCGGCCATGACGGTACGTCGACACGAATTCTCGTCGGGGGGGGCTTACCGCATTCGGCGGCCTCATTCTCGCATTGCTTGCGGAACGCAGGAAACATCATATGGTCTGACCCATGCGATCACGCCCGCCATGGAAAGGAGGGCGTGACATGCGCCGTCTGAACGCTCTTATCCCCATCCTGCTGCTCATCGGCCTGCTGTGGGGGCTGTGTCCGAGCATGCTGGCCGTACGCACCGCCCACGCCGACCAATCCGACACGAGCACGACGCAGTCCGACATGGTGAAGGACGACGTGCCGCAACCCGCCGCGAAGAACGCCGACGTGGACGAGCCGATGCCGTTGACGGACGCGGACGTGACCGTACGGACTCCGGTCGTGCCGGATGATGCGATCGCCAGCGGTACGGCCGGCTCCTGCCTGTTCTACATCACATCCGACTTGCAGATGGTCGTCACGCCGGCGGACGGCGCGCACGGCGTCCTGCCGAACCTGTACGTGAACAAGGATTGGCCATGGTACCGGTACGCCGCCTACATTAAGACCATCCGCTTCGACAAGGGCGTCAAGACGGGCGACTCGTTGAACTGGGCGTTCTCCAATGGCAGTGTGGACGCGGACGCGTACAATCGGCTGGAAAGCGTGGACTTCACGAATCTTGACGCCGCCGACCTGACCCAAATGCGTGGAATCCTCGCCTATGACAGAACGCTCACTAAAGTGAACATGAACATGCTGAACGCCGACTGCATAACCGTCATGAATTCCGCATTCTTTTGGGATGAGAATCTCACCGAACTGGATTTGACGCCAATTGGCGACACGAAACTGGTTGACGTGGGTGGCTTGTGCTCATTCTGCCACAGTCTGCAAGCAGTCACGACCGGGTGGACGATGCGCAACGTCACCGCCGCATGGAGCATGTTCTACGATTGCTTCAACCTGACCCAGATTGACGCCCAGAACTGGCGGTTCGGCAAAGTCAATAATATCGCGCATATAATGCGCGCCTGCCGGAAACTCGAAACGTTGGACGTATCCCAATGGGATGTATCCAACGCCACGACATCGGCCTACGCTTTCTACCAATGCTACAGCCTGAAAACGCTCGACCTATCCGGTTGGGATACGAGGAACGTGACCAACATGACCGACATGTTCGCGTTGGATTCGAACCTCACCCAGCTGGATGTGTCTGGCTGGGATACAGGAAAGGTCACCACGTTCGGCGGCATGTTCGACAGCTGCGTGAACCTCACCCAGCTGGATGTGTCCGATTGGGATACAGGAAAGGTCACCGCGTTCAGCGGCATGTTCAAAGAGTGCAGGAGCCTCACCCAGCTGGATGTATCCGGTTGGGATACGAGGAACGTGACCAACATGTATAGCATGTTCCAAAACTGCTGCCTTCTCGCAGCGCTGGATGTGTCCGGTTGGGATACGAGGAACGTGACCAACATGTGTAACATGTTTCAATACTGCCACCTTCTCGCAACGCTGGATGTGTCCGGTTGGAACACAGGAAAGGTCACTACGTTCGGCGGCATGTTCAATGAGTGCAAAAAACTCACTCAGCTGGATGTGTCCGGTTGGGATACGAGGAACGTGACCAGCATGGGTAACATGTTCCGATACTGCCACCTTCTCGCAACGCTGGATGTGTCCGGTTGGAACACAGGGAAGGTTAGGGACATGAACTCCATGTTCTGCGAGTGCTCGAATCTTGCCGTACTGAATATAGGAAAATGGGATACTTCCAACACGACCAACATGCGCCAAATGTTCTCAGGCTGCTCGCAGCTCACAGCCCTAGACGTAGCTGGTTGGGATACAAGCCAAGTGACACATTTTGACAGCATGTTCCACGGTTGCTCAAAGCTCAAAGAGTTGGTCGTGTCGCACTGGAATACCGCTAACGCGACCTCATTGTGCGACATGTTCTCAGGCTGCTTGAAGCTCACCGTATTGGATTTGGATGGTTGGGACACATCCCATGTGACGACCATCGGTAGCATGTTCTACGGCTGTAGTGGATTGCAGCGTGTTGAACTGGCCGATTGGAATACATCCAACATGACGGACATGAGTTACGTGTTCCATGAGACGTGGCTTTCACGGAATCCCGACATGAGCCGTTGGGACACTTCCCATGTGACGACCATGAGGGAGATGTTCGTCAACGCAGGATTGTCTGGCACGTTGGATCTGACCGGCTGGAATACGGGCAATGTAATCGACGCGGCCGGCATGTTCCAGTTAAACGGCAACCTGACGCGCATCATCGTGTCCGACAAGTGGACCAACGTGGGCTTCATTCATGATACGGACGTGTTCAAGAACTGCCAGAAGCTTGTCGGCGATGACGGACGGGGCCTTGTGTACGATGCGACGAAAACGTCCGGCGAATACGCCGCACCCCATACTGGCTACCTGACATCGATCGCGGAAAGCAAAAAACGTCACACCGTCACCTATTTGGACTGGAACGGAAGCACCATCACCGCACGGTCCATTCAGGACGGCACGTCGGGTGTGGATATCGGATTGGATTCGACCACATGGCTTGCTGACCCGCAGGCGAACTTTGATCCCCAGAGCAGCACTAAGCATGGACGCGAACAGCAGAGCCGCGACTGGGGGAATGGGCAATACCGCACGTATGCTGGTCGGTTAACGGTCAAGGTCGAAGCGAAGATGGACTGCACGCAAGCCAATTACGAATGTTACGCGGGCATATACGACCAGAACAACATCGGAGAGAGTCTTACATGGCATTACACGTTGAAATGTCCGAAAGGCGAATCTTGTCCATTGAAAAACGATTATGTGAATCTCGGCATCACCAACCATCGTCACTCGGCGTGGAGTGCGATCGGAGGATGCCCATGGTCAGGCTGCGGCACCGCCTACTTCCCATATCAGCAGTATACGCAGGTTGACCCGGTCACGCATCGTAGTCTCGCCCGGGATGGCTACACGTTCACCGGCTGGAGCAAAGACATATCGAACGTGACCGGCGACATGACGGTTCAAGCCCAGTACAAGCCGGTCCGTTATACGGTCAACTATGATGCGAACGGCGGTACCGGTTCGATGCCGGCCAGCACGCTTACCTACGACCGGCCGCAGGCGTTGCCGGCGATCGGATTCACGAAGGCGGGCTACAGTTTCGCCGGTTGGAACACGCAAAAGGACGGTTCTGGCAAAACGTTCACCGACAAGCAGATTGTCGGCAACCTGCTCACCCATGAGAACGCGGCCGGCACGCTGTACGCGCAGTGGACTCCCACCCCGCCCATCGTCACCGTCGTCTTCCATATCAACAACGGCGGGTCGGATGAGACCGTGAAGCGTGTGTGGGCGTCCAACAATCTCGCGATGAAAACCATTGGCGTGCCATCTGGCTGGTCGAACGACGGGTTCGCGTTCCGCGGCTGGAATCTGCAAGCCGATGGTACGGGCGTCGAATACGAGGCCGGCGAAACACTGTATGGCCGACTGACCGCCGAGACGACCGACCTGTACGCCGACTGGAGCGGACTGCAAACCCAATTGCCGAACACGGGCGGTATCCTACGGCATGGTCTTATCGGAACGCTCATCGCGGGCATGGGACTGATGGTATGGACGATGGGACGGCGGCACCGGCATGGGCACGCCAATCCCCCTGTCTGATATCGTCCGCGTGTCATGTGGATTGTGCGGAACCGTACGGTCGCATGGCCGGCCGATTCCGGGACATGTCCTAACTAGGGAGGAATCCATATGGCTGCAACCCTTTGCATCCTGGTCCTGATGGTCGTCGCCGCCTCATGCCTGTATGAGGCGTTCGTGTACATGGCCGTCAAACAGAAAAGCACCTTCGTTGGCCGCAAGACCAAGGAAAAGGTTCTCGCCATGAGCCGTAAGACCCGTCAAGGCAAGGCCGTCCTGTTCATCGTGCTCGCCGTCGTCTGCTTCGTGCTGATGGTCGTGGCGGGCATGCTGATGGCCCATGCCGGATACAACGTGTGACGTCGGACCGGCTCACATCCATGATGGGTGGGATGGTTCCGTATCCACGGGATTCCTCCCGCCCATCTTCCGTCTTTTCAAAAGAGGTGGGAATGTCCGTCGACGATGAAGACGAATACGACGGTTCGGAAGCAGATGGCATGGAACCGGACGGCGATGGGGCCGATCCGTTCGTGCCGATGTTGGAGGACGATGGGCACAGGCTCGGCCGTCCCGCGCGGCGTGGCGTCGGCGTGGTGGGTTTCGTTCCCGCGCCGACCAGACTGTCCATTCCCGAACTTGACTGGCTCATGCGCGTGCGTGACGGCGCCGGCCGGTCGGTGCGCGTGCCGGAACACCGGTATTCGCGTTCCGACCGCGACGCGGTCGAATCGGCTCGCGGACGCCTGTATTCGATGGTGTCGAAGCAGGTCAGCCAGACGAAGAGCCTGTACAAGGCGCGGCAGCGTGACGAGGAAGGCATGCTCCCGTTGGGTTCCGCGAGCCCGTTGGACATGATCACCCGCGATTTCAACGAACGTCCCCTGATCCCATGGCATCAGACCAGCACGGGACGGGCGGGAGTGCTCACCACTTTCGTGGCCGGTTCCGGCGCGCAGCTGATCCCGGGGCCGCCGATCGGCATCGACGCGCTTTCCCGCGAATTGTTCCAATTCGACTGCTGGGGTACGTACGACGCGCACATGACCACCAGTCCCGACCTGTTCTTCAGCGGCCTGCGCGGCCAGGGCAAAAGCTATTGCGCGAAGACGATCGCCGTGCGCGAGATCGGGTTCGGACGCAACATCATCGTCCAATCCGACCGGCAGGGCGAATGGAAGGCCATTGCGCGGGCCATTCCCGGCGGGCAGGTCGTCTCCCCCGGCAAAGGCAACTATCTGAACCCGTTCGCCATGCCCGACATGTCCCACCTCAAATCCGAGGAGGACAAGCGCGCGTTGCGCCAGGAGGTCCTGGCCGGCAGGAAAAGCGCCATGATGGCGTTGGCGGAGGCGGTGAGGGAACCGGACCGTCCGTTCCCGTTGGACAAGGACATGCTGTCCCTGATCGACCAGCTCATCGCCTCGTACGGTATCGGTCCGATGACGTTGCAGGCCGCGGTCAAACGACTGTCCGACTGGGATTGGGTGGATTCCATATACTCGCATATCCACGGCTTCGAGCATTACCGTGATCTGGCGCGTGAGAAGGCCAGCGAGGCGGCCCGCGTGTTCTCCCCCATGGTCGATGACGGCACGATGAGCGGCATGTTCGACAAGGAGTCGACCATCACGTTGGATCCGACCGCGCCGATCATCGTGTTCGACACGTCCGGTCCCGTGTTCCAGGATCCCACGTTGAAACGCGTGTACACCGCGGCGGTCAGCTCGTGGATCGACCGGCTGTTGCAGGCGCGTGACGGACTGCGTCGCATCATCGTGTGCGAGGAGGCGTGGGATCTGCTGTCGAACCCGCAATTGGTCGACTCGTTGCAGACGCGCCAACGGTCCGCGGGCCATTGGGGTTGCGCGACCTGGCTGATCGTGCATGGCGTTGCCGACATGACCCAGGTGTTCACCGCCGGTTCCGGCCTGCGCGGCAAGGTCGAACAGCTGATGAATCTGATGGAGACGAAGATCATCTACCGCCAGGGTGGCGAGAACATCCCCCTGCTGAACCGTCTCATCCCCGATCTGAGCGAGGACGAACTCGACCAGATCCCACACCTGGCCCAAGGCTACGGCATCTGGCGCATCGGACATGAGCATCCACGCATGATCCTTCCCATCGCCGGACCCATGTGGGCGGACGTGTTCGACACGTCGAGCCTGCGCAAGGCCTCCTGAACAATCCAATCGAAAGGAGAAACGAATGTCGGAACACCGGATCACGGCACGCCGCGGCTACGACCGTGAGGAACTCAACGCGGACAACCGCAGCCAGGTCATGGGCGTGTGGCGGAAATTCGAATCGTCCAAGACGGGCGAATGGCTCGCCCGCCACACGAACCTGCTGGAACGGTTGAGCGACGAGGAAAGCCATCTCGTGGTCCGTGTGGGCGCGCTCGTATGCGTGCTCTCGTTGATCATGTCGATGGTCATGTTCCTCGCCGCCAGGGGCAGCATGCTCGCCTGGACGCTGCTCACCCTGCCCGTATTCGCCATCGCGTTCCTGCTCGTCATGGTCCTGTGGATCTTCTGGGACGCGTACCGTGATTCCGAGGAACGCGCCGCCGACTGGATCTCCACCCGACCGGGCATCGCATCCTGGCGTCAGATCGCCGCCGGCTACGGGCCGCGGGCCATCAACCGTGACGTGGTCCCGTCCGTACTGCCGCGCATGCTGGCGGATTTCCGCGACCGGAAGCCGGGCGCCGTCCACCCGCGCGCATGGCATGCCGCCTGGTATGTGGGCAAATCATGGAACATGGAGGTGTGGCTCGGCTCGGAACGACACATCTACGTTCTGGGCCCGACCCGTTCCGGAAAGACCGTGAGCGTCGTCATCCCCGCCGTGGTCGAGGCTCCGGGCTTCGTGCTCGCGACCTCCACGCGAGGCGACATCATCAAAACGACCCGCTACCTGCGCGAATACGGCGTGAAGGACCGCGTCCGCGGCGCATCGTTCGGCAATCGCGGGCCGGGAACCACGCACATCTTCGATCCCGAAGGCATCGCGGAGAACGATCCGGACACGCGCCACAACATGAACTGGACGCCGTTGCAGGGTTGCGACGATCCGGCCGTGGCGATGCGCCGCGCGCAGACCATGGTCGCGATCGGCGGCATGGGAAGCGGCTCCAACAACCAGGAGTGGGGCGTGAGCGCCACCATGTACGTGCAGGCCATGCTGTACGCGGCGGCCATCGCGGACCGCACCATCAACGACTGCTACAAGTGGAGCCTGAGCCCGGAGAACGCGCAGGAGGCCGCCGACCTGATACGCAAGTACACGAACGAACGCGAGATGGACCGTTGGGCCGCGACCCTGAACGCCCTGCCCCACGTGGACCCAAGGCAGAAAGGCAGCGAATGGTTCGGCGTGAAGAACGCGTTCAGCATCCTCGCCGACCCGAACGTGAGGGCCCGCATGAACCTGAGCCCCTCCGACCCGCGACTGATCGACCCGAAATCCATGGTCCTGCGCGGCGACACCGTGTACGTGCTGTCCAAGCCACGCCGTGACGGCGGAGTGGCCGGCAACGCGGGCATCTTCGTGAGCCTGCTGCTCGACACGTTCCAGGAGGCATGCCAGGACCTCGCGTTCGACAAGGCCTCCGGCTCGCGCGGCAAGATCGAACCTCCCGCCCGATTCGTGTTGGACGAACTGTCGAACATCGAGAAATGGCCCGGCCTGCGCAACGCCATCACCCAGGGCGGCGGCAACGGCTACCAGCTGATCATCGTGGAACAGTCCCGCCAGCAGATGGCCGACGAGAAGGACGGGTACGGCAAGGCCGTGGAACAGACCGTCTGGGAGAACTGCCATCGGATCATGCTCAAAGGCGTGTCCGACGACGAGACGTTGAAATGGTGGATCAGCCAGATCGGCACGCACCACCATACCCGCCGCGAATCCTCCTGGAATCCGGGACAGGGACCATTGGGTGGTCTGACCACACGCCACGAACGTGAGGAATCCGTCACCCAACAGGAACTGAGCCTCCTGCCCGTCGGCTACGCGCTCGTGGAACCATTGGGCCAGGCGCCCGCCCTGGTGCACATGATCATGTTCCACGACCGCGACTGGTGGCGCGAGGGATTGGAGGACCTACGTCCCGCCGCGGGCCAGGCATGGCATGAGACGGAAGGAGCGACCGCATGAGCGACGACGCCGTGGACAAGTTCTTCGACGAGATGGTCTCCCCCGCGTCCACGCCGACGGAATCCACCACGCCGGACGAGGCCGACAAGCCCGGGGAACCGGATACGATCATGGACGACGCCACGGGACGGGACGAGCCGGAGCATGGACCGTCCACCCCGGGTGGCGTGACGGACGGTTTGGAACGGCCGTCGTTCTGGACCGACGACATGGAACGCGACTTCCAGGAGGAAGTCAGGACCATGTTCGACGACATGGTGAACAGGCAGCGTGGCGAACTGTCCGTCAGGGAGCAATGCGAGCACGCGTACGAACAGTTGACCGCCGCCGTGAACGGCAAATACAAGGAGCTGACCGGCAAGGACCTGCCGTCCTCCATGGCGCGCAACCTGGACCAGCTGCTCACGCAGATCACCATGGCCCCGCTCAACGAGCCGGAGCATGGTCCCGGCCTGTGGGCCAAACTCCCGCAGAACTCCCTCGCCACCATGGTAGAGGCCCGCCCGTTGGACCTGACCGGCTCCCCCACGCGCATGGACATCGATCTGATGATGCTGCACACCATCCGCATGGGCCGGTTCCTCACCACGCATTACACGGATTGGGCGCGCACCCTGCCATCCTGTTGGATCCGCCACGACGACGTGGTCCAGGAGGTCTACTCGCTCAAATGCTACATGGACATGATCGTCGCGAGCCCGAACGGCGGCCTGTACGCGCCGACATTGCAATCATTGATCCACTCGTCGTTGGAACGCGTCAAGGGATACCTGTCCTCGGCCGACACGTCCAGCGCGGACCACAAGCACCACCTGTCCACGGCGGACGACCGCAAACGCGAACAGGCGCGATGCGACGAGTACAGGCATTGGTTCGAACGCGACGGTGGTTGGGCCGGAGAGCCCGGCTTCGGACCGTCCTGGCGGTTCACGAACGCGTCCGAGGGATTGGACGCGGTATGCGATCTGATGACACCCACCCGCGTCGATGACGAGGATGATCGGGACGACAAGGCATTGTCCGACCAGGTCGACAAGTGGCGTGCCGGTTTGGAAGGCCTGCGCGGCAACTATGCCATGGACCACAAGCCGGAGCATCTGGCCGCCGCAAGGAATGACGAGGAACGGATCCGTCGCGCCCTCCTGGACTACACGACACGTGAACGGTCGAGCCGTGACCGGCTCGACCGTGCTGTCACGGCCGCCGTCAGACTCACGCGCGACCAGGAACGCTCCATGCTCATGACGGACGAGGACCGCCGCGCCCTCGCCGATCTGATCGACCAGGGACGGAGCATCCTCCGCGAATACGGAAGCAGCCAGTTCGACGACGCCTACCAGCCATGCTCCATCGACATGCAGGACGATCTGACCGAACGGTTGAACCGGCTTGTGGACGGTGATCCAGCCAACGTGTTCGACCATTGCGACCGTATGCTCGACCAGCTCGACGACGTGTTCGAACGTGGAAAGGACGGACGATGAGCAGCGAACAGCCCAGCCTGTTCGACCAGTTGACGCCGTCGGACTCGCTGCGTGTATTTCGTCAAGTCGGTGTTTCGTGTTTAGTCATGTATTT
>UMEZ01020977.1_pt1 | contig 14057 bp, 13 predicted proteins | sample 1964841 | NCBI WGS metagenome assembly UMEZ01 (sample SAMEA4836029, study PRJEB28245) | human gut metagenome | biome: gut microbiome; material: fecal sample | place: Denmark | collected 2008 | reverse complement strand
ACCATGAGGACGTTGTGACCGCCGGCAGCGGCGATTTCCAGGACCCGCTTTGCTTCGGCCTGGCCCTGGACTTCGGAAAAGTCGACAGCGTACGTCTCCTGCAGGGTCTCCGCCGCTTCCCCCTGGGCCGCCGTCAGGACTTTCTCCCCTGTCAGATGGGCTGCGACGTCGGCAAGATTCGTTACGCCGTAGACGGTAAGGTCCGGACAGAGCAGGGCTTCGGCCGCATTGTCGCGGCTGACGAAGACCTTCTTCAGGCCCTGGGAGGCCCCTTCGAGGACCATGGGCAGGATGCCGCTCACAGGGCGCAGGCTGCCGTCCAGGGCCAGTTCGCCCAGAAAGAGGCAGTCTTCACAGGCCTCGACCGGGACCTGGCCGCTCGAAGCCAGGATGGCGACGGCCAGGCTCAAATCGAGGCCGGACGTATCTTTCTTGAGATCCGCCGGCGCCAGGTTGACCGTCAGGCGGCGCATGGGGAACTCGCAGCCGCTGTTTTTGACGGCCGCCCGGACCCGTTCCTTCGCTTCCTTGACGGACGTCGCCGCCAGGCCGACGAGGTCAAAGGAAGGCAGGCCGTTGGAAAGGTCCGTTTCGACGCTGATCACATGGCCCTGGAGGCCGAGTGTAGTGGCACCGTAAATGCGTGCAAACATGATTTCACCGCCTTTCCGCTAAAAAAGCGTGAACGATATGGCGGACGCGCAGCTCGCCGCAGCTCCTGTCCGGCCAGACTTCGACGACGTCGAAACGGCACGGCCGCTCCCAAAGGTCGTGGCGGGCCAGGTAACTCTCGGCGACGCGGCAGATCTTGCGGCGCTTGTGCTTTTCCACGGCTTCGCAGGGCAAACCGTATTCGTCGCTGCAGCGCGTCTTTACTTCAACGAAGACGATCGTCTCCCCGTCTTCGGCAATGATATCGATTTCGCCGACGCAGCTGCGGTAGTTGCAGGCGCGGATGGCGTAGCCTTTTTCATGGCGCAGGTACGTAAGGGCTGCTTTTTCTCCGTACGCCCCCAGTGCTTTTCGTTCCATGTCCTATCCCTCTTCTCTTTTCATTCTTATCTCCATTGTAGGGGACGGAGATTAAAAGAAGATAAAAAAAAGACCCGCACGGGTCTTTTTTTCTGAGAAGAAGATTAAATTTTATGGATCATCAGGAAGGCGACGAGGCCGATAAGAAGGACAATGGCGATGATGCGGGTCACACCAGCCATGCTCACGGTCACCTGACGCTGCGCTTTCCTGCGACGGCGCGGTTCACTCATACGCCGGGCCAGGCCATTTCTTTGCCGCCTAAGATATGGGCGTGCATGTGGTGGACCGTCTGGCCGGCTTTTTCACCGGTGTTGAAGACGACGCGGAAGCCGTCTTTGTCGAGGTGCATGACCTGGGCGACTTTCTGGATGGCATAGAGCATCTTGCCGGCGATGTCGGCGTCTTCCGGTTTGAGGTCGGCAATGCTCTGGATGTGCTTCTTCGGGATGACCAGGACGTGGACCGGTGCGACGGGGTTGATGTCCTTGAAGGCGAAGAAGTTATCGTCTTCCCAAACTTTCGTGCTCGGGATTTCCCCGGCAATGATTTTGCAGAAAATGCAGTCTTCCATAATGAATTCCTCCTTTTTGTTTACGTGGCTCGTTTACCGTGATTCGTTTGCCGAAAATGCACCCAGCTGCTGAGCTATTCCCGGGATTCGCGCGGGCGCCCGGTTATGGGCTCCCCTACGAGCTTCGCTCCATCCGTATCCGTCAGCGTGACGGGGACGACGGTGCCTTCGGCGCCGGCGGGCAGGTTTTCTACGACGGCGCGTTCGTAGTTTTCTGTGAAGCCTTCGCCGCTCGTGCCGTCTTGTTTTTCGATGAGGACGGCGGCTTTTTTACCGACGAGGGAGCGGAGCAGGCCTTCTTTCTGGCGGGCCGAGAGGTCATTGACTTTTTCGACGCGGCGTTTCTTTTCTGCCGTTTCGATCTGGTCCTTCATGGCCGCTGCCTGCGTCCCTCTGCGCTGGGAGTACGGGAAGGCGTGGATATGGGAAAAGTTGAGGCGCTGCAGGGTAGCCATGGTTTCTTCAAAAAGTGCGTCTGTTTCCCCGGGAAAGCCCAGGATGAGGTCCGTCGAGACCGTGAGGCCGTGGATTTCACGGCGCAGGCGGGCGATGAGCGCTTCGTATTCGGCGACCGTATAGTGGCGGTTCATGGCCTTTAAAATCGTATCTGAGCCGGACTGGAGCGGCAGGTGCAGGTGCGGGCAGATGCGGTCTGAGCTGTTCATGACGGCAATCATGTCGTCGCCGATTTCCAGGGACTCGATGGAGCCCATGCGGATGCGGGCCACGTCGGTTTCCTTGACGAGGCGGTCCAGGATATGGGCCAGGGACGGATGATCCGGCAGGTCGCGGCCGTAGGCGCCGAGGTGGATACCCGTGAGGACGATTTCCTTGAAGCCTGCCGCAACGAGACGCTGCGCTTCGGCGACGATAGCATCGGGCTGACGGGACTTGAGGGCGCCGCGCGTATAGGGAATGATGCAGTACGAACAGAAGTTATTGCACCCTTCCTGGATCTTCAGGTCCGCCCGCGTATGTTCCACAGCCGACGGATAGAGAGGGATCTCTTCGAATTCGTCGGCCCGGCGCGCGTCGTGGACAGCCGTAATGGCTTCGTCTTCATCATCGGCCAAGAGCTCCTGTACGATGGAAACGATGCGGTGGCGTTCATTCGTGCCGACGACGGCATCGACTTCAGGCATGGACGTCAAGAGCTCCGGGTCGAGCTGGGCGTAGCAGCCTGTGACGATGACTTTGGCTGCGTCGTTGCGTTTCTTCGTCCGCCGGATGAGCTGGCGCGATTTCTTCTCGCCCACCTGGGTGACCGAACAGGTATTGATGACATAGACGTCGGCCGGGCCGCTGAAGTCGGCTTCTGTGAAGCCTGCTGCCAGGAAAAGGCCGCGCATGCTGTCCGTATCGTACTGGTTGACACGGCAGCCAAGGGTGGCAAAAGCGATAGTTGGCATTACTTGAATCCTCTTTCATACATAATAATGGACAGGGCCGCCAGGGACGCCGTTTCGGCCCGCAAGATGCGAGGGCCTAAAGAGACCGTGCGGCACCAGGAAAAGTGCTGCGCCGCATAGGCGATCTCGTCTTCGGCAAAGCCCCCTTCGGGACCAATGGAAATGACGACGTCGCCGCTGCGCACGTCGTGGCAGGCCTCGGAAAGAGGCGCCGTTTCCTGTTCATAGGGAATGATGCAGCGCGTGTCGGCATAGGCGTCGACGAGTTCTTTGAAGCTCATCAGGGGCGCCACGTCGGGCACGTCGTCGCGGCCGCACTGTTTGGCCGCTTCCAGGGCCAGGCGCTGCCAGCGCTGCTGCCGTGCCTGACGCCGTTTATCATCTAATTTTACTACACAATGGTCCATTTGTACAGGAATGATTCGGCCGACGCCGAGTTCCGTCGCCTTCTGGACGACCCAGTCGAACTTGTCGCCCTTTAAAAGCCCTGCGGCCAGGATGACCCGGCCGTTCGAGACAGGGCCGTCGGAGAGCTTGCGCGCCGGCGTGAGGTAGGCCGAATGGCCTTCCATGCGGGTGATGAAGCATTCATAGGTCGCACCCGTGCAGTCCGTGACATTGAGCGTATCGCCGACAGTGTGGCGCAGGACGACGACAACGTGGTGGGCATCGTCAGCCGAGAGTTCAAAGGTACCGCAAATGGGAAAATCCGTGAAAATCTTGCGCATCATATCACCTCTTCATCATGACGGCATACCAGCCGCTGCGGAATTCTTCGCCCAGCCATTCAAAGCCGACGGCCGCAGCGGCGCGGCGCACTTCGTCGATGCGTTCATCGATGATGCCGCTGGCAATCAGGGTGCCGCCCTTTTTAAGGTACGGCGGCAGCGTCGGCAGGAGGGCCAGGACGGCGTTGGTCACCAGATTGGCGGCGACGACGTCGGCCTGCTGTCCTTGGGGGATAGCCGCCAGGAGGTCGCTGTTGGCGATGGTCAATTTGTCTTCCACGCCGTTCAGTTTGGCATTGACTTTCGCCTGTTTGACGGCGACGCCGTCGAAGTCGACAGCCGTCACGTGGGCCGCACCGAGCTTAGCTGCGGCGATGGCCAGGATACCCGTGCCCGTGCCGATGTCAAAGACCGTATCGCCGGGCTTTACGGCCTCTTCCAGGTACTGGACGCACATGCACGTCGTATCGTGGAAACCGCTGCCGAAGGCCAGGCCCGGGTCGATGGAGATGACATCTTCGCCGGGAGCAGGCTTCGCCTTTTCCCAGGCCGGCGCGGCCCAGAAATGGCGGGATATCTTCTTGGGATGGAAATGTTCCTGCCAGGCAAAGAGCCAGTCCTTATCGTCGGCTTTCTTCTCTTCGATTTTCCAGTCGCCGAGGTCAACGCCCCGTTTTTCCAGGACGCCCATCTTTTCTCGTATCGTTTCCACAAAACCTTCCTGTGCCAGCGGGAAATAGGCTGTAATGCGGATGCGCCCTTTGTGGTCCGGATGTTCGTCGTCGATGACCGAACCGTTGCTGCCGCATTCAAAAACAAGAAGGGCCACCAAATCGGTGGCCGTTGGGGAAACGAGCAAATCTACTTCATTCCATTGCATCGTCATGTCTCCCTTTATCTTTACAGATCTTCTTTTAACTTGCTCCAAAAGCTTTTCTTGCCCTTTTTCGCATCTTTCTTGTCCTTATCGTTCGCGGTGGTGCCGTCGACCGGTTGTTCAGCCGGCTTTGGCTCCCCCACCCACGTTTCACCGCCAGCATAGGCGAATTCCTTGAGGAGTTCCTTCTGTTTGGCGCTGAGGTGTTTCGGGACGGCGACGGTGACCTGGACATGGTGGTCGCCGCGGCGGTTCTTGGAACCGAGGACCGGCACGCCTTTGCCGCGGATGCGGAAGACCGTGCCCGTCTGGGTACCGGCCGGGATAGTCAGTTCGATCTTGCCGTCCAGCGTTTCGACGAGGATCTTCGAACCGAGGGCCGCCTGGGCGAAGGAAATCGTTTCCTGGGAAATGATATCGTTCCCTTCGCGGGTGAACTTCGGATCGCGGCGGACGAAGATGTAGACGTACAAGTCGCCGTGACCGCCGCCGCGGACGCCCGGTTCGCCTTCGCCGGCAACGCGCAGGCGTGCGCCGTCATCAACACCGGCAGGGATCTTGATCTTCAATTTCTTGCGGACCTTGACCGTACCTGTGCCGTGGCACTTCTTGCACTTGTTGTGGATGATCTTGCCTGTGCCGCCGCAGCGTGCGCACGTGCGGACGTTGACCATCTGGCCAAAAGGCGTATTCTGGACGACACGCTGCTGGCCTGTGCCGTGGCAGTCAGGGCAGGTATCTACCTTGCTGCCCGGTTCGGCACCGTTGCCGTGACAGTGGTCGCATGTTTCTTCTTTCGGGACCTGGATTTCCATTTCCGTCCCAAAGGCAGCCTGTTTAAAGGTAATGTCTACGTCGAAGCGCAGGTCAGCACCGCGCTGCGGGCCGTTGGACGACTGACGGCTGCCCTGGCCGCCGAAGAAAGAATCAAAGATATCTTCGAAACCGCCGAAGCCCTGGCTGCTGCCCTGGCCGAAACCGCCAAAGCCGCCAAAACCTCCGAAGCCGCCCTGGCCGAAACCGGCGCCCGAACCGGCAGCATTGCCGTTCTGGAATGCTGCCGGGCCGAACTGGTCGTACTGGGCACGTTTCTGTTTATTCGACAGGACGCTGTACGCTTCGTTGATTTCCTTGAATTTTTCTTCTGCTGCCTTCGGGTTGTCCGGGTTGCGGTCCGGATGGTACTTGAGCGCTAATTTCTTAAAAGCTTTCTTGATTTCAGCGTCGCTGGCGTCTTTCGGGACGCCAAGGACTTCATAATAATCTCTTTTACTCATTGTGGGCAGCCCCTCTTATCTATCTTACTTCTTGTCGTCGTCGACTACAGTGTAATCGGCGTCGACTACTTTTTCATCTTTCTGGCCATTGCTCTGTGCCTGCTGTGCACCGGCCTGGGCACCTGCCTGCTGCTGGGCCTGCTGAGCCTGCTGGGCAGCGTCAGCGTTCTTGTACATTTCGCTGGTCAGGTCATAGAGCGGTTTGGTCAAGGCTTCGGAAGCGGCTTTAATCTTATCCGTATCGTTCGTCTTGACGGCTTCTTTCAAATCAGCGATCTTATCCTTGATTTCCGAAACTTTGGCAGCATCGGCTTTGTCGCCCATATCCTTGATGGTCTTTTCGGCCTGGTAAATGAGGGAATCGGCGTTGTTCTTGGCTTCGATGGCTTCTTTGCGTTTCTTGTCTTCTGCTTCGTGAGCGGCAGCTTCTTTGACCATGCGGTCGATTTCGCTCTTGTCGAGGCCCGACGAAGATTTGATGGTGATCTTCTGTTCCTTGCCCGTGCCGAGGTCTTTTGCGGAAACGTTGACGATACCGTTGGCATCGATGTTGAAGGTGACTTCAATACGAGGTACTCCGCGCGGAGCAGCCGGGATGCCTGTCAGTTCGAAGCGGCCGAGGGTCTTGTTGTCGGCTGCCATTTCACGTTCGCCCTGGAGGACGTGGACGTCAACAGAAGGCTGGTTGTCGACAGCCGTCGAGAAGATCTGGCTGCCCGACGTCGGGATGGTCGTGTTGCGGTCGATGATCTTCGTGAAGACACCGCCGAGGGTTTCGATGCCCAGAGAAAGCGGCGTAACATCGAGGAGCAGGACGTCTTTGACATCGCCGACGAGGACACCGGCCTGGATAGCGGCGCCGATAGCAACGCATTCATCCGGGTTGACGCCTTTGCTCGGTTCTTTATGGAGTTCGTTCTTGATAGCGTCCTGGACGGCCGGGATACGGCTGGAACCGCCGACGAGGATGACTTTGTCGATTTCGTCGATGGAGAGACCGGAGTCAGCGATGGCTTTGCGGACCGGGCCCATCGTAGCCTGGACGAGGTCTTCCGTCAATTCATTGAATTTCGCACGCGTCAAGGTCATGTTCAAATGTTTCGGGCCGTTGGCATCAGCTGTGATGAAGGGAAGGCTGATATCCGTCGAGAGGACCGTAGACAATTCAATCTTTGCTTTTTCAGCTGCTTCTTTGAGGCGCTGTTCGGCCATCTTATCCTGCGAGAGGTCGATGCCGTTTTCTTTCTTGAATTCTTCGACCATCCAGTTCATGATGGCATTATCGAAGTCATCGCCGCCGAGGTGCGTGTTGCCGTTGGTGGATTTAACTTCGAAGACGCCGTCGCCGAGTTCGAGGATGGAGACATCGAAGGTGCCGCCGCCGAGGTCGAAGACCAGGATCTTGCCGTCGCCGCCTTTATCGAGGCCGTAAGCAAGGGCGGCTGCCGTCGGTTCGTTGACGATACGCAGGACATCGAGACCGGCGATCTTGCCAGCGTCTTTCGTAGCCTGACGCTGGCCGTCGTTGAAGTAAGCCGGTACCGTGATGACGGCCTGGGTTACTTTTTCGCCGAGGTAGCTTTCAGCGTCTTCCTTCAATTTCTGAAGGATCATGGCGGAGATTTCCTGCGGTGTGTATTTCTTGCCCTGGATGTCTACGGTGTAGTTTTCACCCATGTGGCGTTTAATGGACGAAATGGTGTTTTCCGGATTGGATACGGCCTGACGTTTTGCCAGCTGGCCGACGAGGCGTTCGCCGGTCTTGGAGAAGCCGACGACAGACGGGGTCAGACGAGAGCCTTCAGCGTTCGTGATGACCGTAGGTTCGCCGCCTTCCATAACGGCAACTACGGAGTTCGTTGTACCTAAGTCAATACCAATAACTTTACTCATAAAAGATTCCTCCAATCTTATTCCAAACGATGTGATTAACCGTTAAATGCAACTTTAACCATGGCCGGGCGCAGTGTCTTGTCTCCCAGGAGATAGCCTTCCTGGAGGACTTCGACGACGACATCGTCATCGTATTCATCACTGGGCACGCGCATGACGGCCTGATGGTAATTGGGGTCGAACGGTTTGCCGACGGCATCGATCTTCGTGACCCCTTCCTTTTCGAGGACGCCCAGGAGCTGTTTGTAAATCATTTCATAGCCGTCGATAAAGGATTTGACGTCGTCTGCGACTTTGTCCTGCGGTACCTTGAGGGCCCGTTCGAAATTATCGATGACCGGCAGGATACCCGAGAGGACGTCCATCTTGACGACTTCCGATATCTGGAGCTTTTCAGCGGCTGTGCGCTTTTTATAATTGGCAAAATCAGCCTGCAGGCGGACGAACTGCTGCTGGAGCTTTTCTGCTTTGGCAGCGGCGGCTTTCACCGCTTCGTCATTGGCATCCGGTGCTTTATCAGCGCCATCATCTGCCGCAGCTGTGCTTTCCTGTTCTTTGGCTGCGTCTTCGGCGACCTTTTCAGCGTCTTTTTCAAGTACTGTTTCTTTCGCTTTTTCTTCGTTCGTTTCTTTCGTACTCATATCTATGGGTAAACCTCCTTACTTATCGTCGCGGTAATGCGCCAGCATACGTGTCATATGCTGTTTCATGAAATCCAAGAGGCCGATGATCTTGGCGTACTCCATACGGGCCGGTCCTAAGACGGCCAGCTTGCCGAGGACGACATCGTGGTCCGTGAAGGTCGCTTCGATGATGCTGCAGTCGTTGATCGGCGCAAGCTTTGCTTCTTCGCCGATGCGGACCGTGACGGCCTTGCCCTCTCCTTCGTCATGAAGGAGATTGGCGACGACATCTTCTTCCTCGAGCATCGTAAAGAGGCTCTTGGCCTTGTCGACATCTTTGAACTCCGGTTTGTTGAGGAGCTCCATAGTCCCGCCCTTGTAGAACTGCTCTTCCCGCTGGAAGGCCCGTTCCATGGAGCGAAAAGCCAGACGGTACAATTCGACGTCATCGACGATGCTTTCATGAAAGGCTTCGATGGTCTTCTCATCGATACTGGCCATGGGCCTGCCGTGCAGGTAGTTGGTCAGCTTCTGGGCGATGAGGTTGAGATCCTCCATATCGGCACCGGCGGGTTTCGGGTAAATGCAGTTCTCGACCTGCCCCGTGTCGGTGACGACGATCATGATGGCGCGGCGGTCATCAAGAGGTAAGAAGCGGATGTACTTCAGCTTGGAATTGAGCCGCTGCGAAGCCATGACCAGGGTCACATTGTGCGTGATCCTCGCCAGGAGCTTGGCTGTCGACTGGAAGATTTCATCGACGCTGCTCACTTTGTCCTGGAACCAGTTTTCGACGAACTTCTTTTCCCCGTCCGTGATTTTCGTCGGTTCAAGGAGGCAGTCGACATAGAAGCGGTAGCCCTTCAGGGAAGGGACGCGGCCGGCTGAGGTGTGCGGCTGATCGAGATAACCCATCATTTCCAAGTCGAACATTTCATTGCGGATCGTCGCGGCGCTGACGCCTAAGTCATACTTGCGGGCGATTGTTCTTGACCCGACAGGTTCAGCAGAGGAGATATAATCCTGAATAATGGCCTGCAGTATTTTTTGTTTTCGTGCATCCAAATTCATTGTGCTCACCTTCTGCTCATTTGACTATTCTCAGCAGTCTGACTATTTGACTTCTAAGACTATATATAAGATAGCATGGGACTCTGACTTTGTCAAGGGAATATAAGTCAAAAAGTCAAAAAAGTCAAAGTTTTTGCTCGAAAATCCAGTCCCGGATGCCTTCGATGTTGTAGGCAAAGGTCCAGGTATACATATGATTGCCGTTCTGGAAGACCGTGTAGTTGATGGGTGCGTCCTGGTCCTTCATGACTTTCATCATCTGTTCAAAGACATTCGTGCCGCCCGTGCTGGCCCACATCTTGCTGCGGGCCACCGTAGCACCGTCCTTTTCCCAGAGGGCCGTCGCTTCGTTCATGCCCGGGAAGGCCTTCGTATCGCCCTGGCAGACGGTGATCCAGAGCTTCTTGTCCTTGAGGGCTTCCATTTCCTGCGTATCCCACTGGCAGGCTACGAGGTACTGGGCAGCGAAGAGCTGCGGGTATTTATCGCTGATGGCGATGTTGGCCATGCCGCCCTGGGACTGGCCCGTGCCGTAGATGCGGTCCTTGTCGACGCGGTAACGATCGCGGACGTCCATGATCAGGTCCGTGACGAGGCTGAGGCCCTTCGTCCACTGATGCGTGTCCGTGGTCATCATGCCGATGGAGCGGATGAGGTCTTCCGTATACTGCGGTGCCAGGACGATGGCCGGATGCTTGGCCTGTTCGGCCGGCGCCGCCCAGACGGTGGCGCCGTTACCCTGATAGAGGACGGCCTTCGGGTCGTTGATGTCGGCGCTGGCGTCGGCAATGAAGACGACCATGGGGTAGGTCTTGGCCTTGTCTTGATCATAGCCGGCGGGCAGGTAAATATTATAAGGCATTTCATAACCCGTGGCCGGGTCCTTATAAATATATGTCTTAAAGGAATCGATGACCGGGTCGACGGTCTTATCGGCGCTGCGGGCCGCCGAGTTCGGCGCGTACGCCGTACCGTCCAGGGCGTAGACCGTGCCGCTCTGGCTGACGGAGACGCTCAGATCCGGTGCCTTGCGGTCCGAGAACATAGGCGCATCGCCGCCGCTCAGGGCACCGCCCTTGTCATCCTTCTTATTACCGTCATCTTTAGGCCTGCTCCCCTGCTGGCCTGCTGCGGGCAAAGGCGTCGCTGCGTGAGCCAGGCTGACGATGACGTACGGGCCCTTCTTCCCGGCCGCTGCTTCTGCCGGAGCATCGTTGGTATATACTTTATCGACGGTCCTGCCGGCTACGCTGAAGTCTGACGTCCGCAGGCGTCTGGCATCGATATCCTTCGGATAATGGAGAGCCACGGCCGAGACGCCTTCGCCGTCGCTGTAAGGCGTGCAGAGGGCCGTCACATCGCGGACGGACGACGCCGCTGCCGTCTGTACGGCTGCCGTCGCCGCGGCTGTCGTCACGGCCGTTACCTGGGCACTGTCCGCCGGTGCCGCAGCAAAAACGTTTGCTGTCAAACTAAGTAGGCAGCAAAAAGCCGCCATCGCTGAAATCGTCTTACCTTTCATCAAAAGTCACCTCGTATTGAAATTTTTTTGCAATTCATTATAGCACTTTTGGCCGTGAAAAAAGTTACCGTCTTGTTACAGTTCAAAGTAAGGCGCCTTGCGGCGCCGCCGTCCGCTCGGACTCAGATGGATGCTGCGCATCCTGAAACTCATGATTCTATTACGACCATGTGCCATTCGTCATAAATTCCGGCTATGCACAGGATCCGCAGCGGGACGCCGATTATGGCGTCCCCTACGTCGCGGGTAAAACCACGCATATTATTATCGCCTGTATGTGATGCCGTAAGGGCGGCCCTAATCGGCCGCCCGCTATGTACCGCAGGGGTCACCCGAGACGCCAAACGGCCACGAACCACGAAAAAGGGCTGCCGCTTATGCGACAGCCCTTTTTCTGTATTAGGAGTCAAACAAATGGAATTATTTGCCTTCGAAAGTTGCTTTACGTTTTTCGCAGAAAGCAGCCATGCCTTCCTTCTGGTCAGCTGTGGAGAAGCAGAGACCGAAGACTTCAGCTTCGTAAGCGATGCCCGTAACAACGTCGCAGTTGATGCCGCGGTTGATGGCAGCTTTGGAGAGCTGGACTGCAATCGGAGCGTTTTTAGCAATCTTCTTAGCCAGTTTTGTAACAGCCGGGATGAGTTCTTCCTGAGGAACAACTTCGTTGACGAGGCCGATAGCTTTTGCTTTTTCAGCGTCAATCATGCCGCCCGTGTAGATGAGTTCCTTAGCGTGGCCGCGGCCGACCGTACGAGTGAGGCGCTGTGTGCCGCCGAAGCCCGGTGTAATGCCGAGGCCGACTTCCGGCTGACCGAATTTAGCGTTTTCCGATGCATAGCGGATGTCGCATGCGCAGGAGAGTTCGCAGCCGCCGCCGAGAGCGAAGCCGTTGATAGCTGCGATAACAGGCTGCGGCAGGTTTTCGATTTCCGTGAAGACGCCCTGACCGAACTGGCCCCATTCGCGGCCTTCAGCTGCGTTCTTGGAAGCCATTTCTTTGATGTCTGCGCCGGCAACGAAGGATTTCGGGCCTGCACCGGTGATGATGACGACTTTGATAGCCTTGTCGGCTGCAATCTTTTCAACGACGTCTTTCAATTCCGTAACCGTAGCCTGGTTCAAAGCGTTCAGAGCCTTCGGACGATTAATCGTAATCGTTGCAATACCATCTTCTACAGCAAAGATAATGTTCTGATAATCCATGAGAAAAACCTCCTAGACATATAATTATAGTATAGAAATAGTATAGAAAGCCTTTGTCCGTCCAAAATGGATTCATCCCTCCGGACCGCCCCCTTCAGGATGATGCGGACAAAATGCTTTTATGCAGATGAGATTGTAAAAATAATACGGGGTGTGAACTGTCACGCCCCGTATTCGGTTAGCTGAAGAGCCGCTTATTTCGTGTAGTCGTAGAAGCCTTTGCCAGTCTTACGGCCGAGGTAACCAGCCTGGACATATTTCTTGAGCAATGCGCACGGACGATATTTCGGATCGCCGAAGCCGTCATAGAGGACTTCCATGACATGGAGAACAACGTCGTTACCGATAAGGTCGCAGAGAGCCAGAGGTCCCATCGGATGGTTGAAGCCGAGTTTGCAGACGTTATCGATATCTTCTTTGGAAGCAACACCTTCCATCAAAGCCTGGATAGCTTCGTTCAGCATCGGGATGACGATACGGTTGCCAGCGAAGCCCGGGAAGTCGTTAACTTTGACCGGAGTTTTGCCGAGGTCTTTCGAGAGTTTGTCAATCTTTTCGTACGTTTCTTCCGACGTAGCGATGCCTTTGATGACTTCAATCAGTTTCATAACAGGAGCCGGGTTGAAGAAGTGCATGCCGATGACTTTGTCCGGGCGTTTCGTAGCTGCGCCGATCTGAGTGATGGCCAGGGACGAAGTGTTCGATGCGAGGATCGTGTGTTCCGGGCAGAGTTCGTCGAGTTCTTTGAAGATAGCGGATTTGATCTTCAAGTCTTCGATAGCTGCTTCAACGACGAGGTCGATGTCTTTCATGTTATCAGCCGTGCGGGTTACGAAGCCAGTTACGCGAGCCATAGCTGCGTCTTTGTCTTCCTGGGTCATTTTGCCTTTGGAGACCTGTTTGGTCAGCTGTTTTTCGATTTTAGCTTTGCCGCCAGCGACGAATTCGTCTTTAATATCGTTCAAGACGACGTCCCAGCCGTGCGTTGCGAAAACCTGTGCAATACCGGAACCCATTGTACCTGCGCCAATAACCATTACTTTACTCATGTTTAACTCCTCCTTCGTCGCGTGATTTTTTTCACTAGATTCTCCTAAAAAAAATCACGCACGTTCTAAATAAGATTCACTGCTTACACTGATAGTATATCACATTTGCCAGAAAAATCCACTAAAAAACGGCACTTTTTTCAATTTTTCACATTTATGACATGCATTTTGTGCAATGATTTAAAAGTCAAATTACTTGTTTGCATTTTTCAATATAAATACATCATAGGTGTACGTGATATTATGAACTTACGGTATAGGAGATAGCTCTACTTTTCACATAGGGTATTTAACGATATTCCCTGTGAGAATATCGTTTGCAGTTTGTAGTTTTCAGTTTATAGAAACAGGACCGGCTCGCTGAGGCATCGCAAAAAAAAAGCTCCCCTTCTCAGGGGAGGCTTTTACAACGCCCCATTCAAGGCTTTGAGGAGTTCTTCCCGTTTGGCGTAGCCTTTGCGGTACATGGCCGTGTTGGCTGCGTCGGGCAGGTACGTAGCTTTGACTTCTAACTGGCGCTGCAGGGCCTGTTTGAGGTCCGGCACGTCACCGGCGGCATAGGCGGCGACGATGCAGTTCGTCGGGACGGCGCCGCCGGCAACTTTCAAGGTCACGACTTTCGTATCGAGCATGTCCGCCTTGATCTGGTTCCAGAGGGCATCGCGGCTGCCGCCTTCGGTGATGGTCAGCTGGGTCAGGTCGATGCCGGCCTTGCGGTAGCGGTCCGTGATTTCCATATAGTCATAGCCGATGCCTTCGAGGACGCAGCGCCACATGGCGCCCTGGTCCGAATCGAGGG
>UMEZ01064675.1_pt1 | contig 14071 bp, 10 predicted proteins | sample 1964841 | NCBI WGS metagenome assembly UMEZ01 (sample SAMEA4836029, study PRJEB28245) | human gut metagenome | biome: gut microbiome; material: fecal sample | place: Denmark | collected 2008 | reverse complement strand
GCAGCCGGTATTTATTAGTTTTGCTGTTTTAATTTTTTAATTTGCCTGCGCGCTGCCATAAATTACAGCACGTTTAAAGCAAATCAGCTTATTTTTTTACAAGCACGGTGCGGATGTGCAGTTCGCGCAGCTGTTTTTCTTCTACGTCGTTCGGGGCCTGGCACATCAAATCGCTTGCGCTCTGGGTTTTCGGGAAAGCAATTACGTCGCGGATGGAATCGCGTTTTGCCATAATCATTACCAAACGGTCGAGGCCAAAAGCAAGTCCTCCGTGCGGGGGAGCACCGTATTCAAACGCGCCCATCATAAAGCCGAATTTTTCCTGTGCTTGTTCTTCGCTCAGACCGATAGCATGGAATACTGCGTCCTGCACATCGCGTCTGTGGATACGGATGGAACCGCCGCCGATTTCGGTGCCGTTAAGTACCATGTCGTAAGCTTTGGCATATACTTTACCGGGGTCAGTGGCAAGCAGAGGAATATCTTCTTCGCGCGGAGAGGTGAACGGATGGTGCATTGCAACATAGCGTTTTTCTTCTTCGCTGTATTCAAACATCGGGAAGTCAACAACCCAGGTGAAGGCCAGTTTGTTTTCGTCGATAAGGCCGCGGCGTTTTGCCATTTCGATACGCAGTGCGCCGAGAGCAGCTGCAACAACAGAAGGTTTGTCGGCAACAAAGAGCAGCAGGTCGCCCGGTTCTGCTTCAGCGGTTTTAAGAATGTTTGCAAGGTATTCTTCGCTGAAGAATTTGGCAATCGGGGATTTCACGCTGCCGTCCGGCTGAATCTGCATCCAGGCAAGGCCTTTGGCGCCGTAAATGGCAACAAAATTAACCAGGCCGTCCAGTTCGCGGCGCGGAATACCGGCATCGCCCTTAACGTTAATGGCTTTAACAATGCCGCCTTTATCAATAATATCGTTAAATACTTTAAATTCGCTGCCTTTAACGGCTTCGGTCATATTGATAAGCTCCATGCCGAAACGCAGGTCAGGCTTATCACTGCCGTACTTGTCCATAGCTTCGTCCCAGGTCATGCGCTGGAATTTTTCCGGCAGGTCAACACCAAGCGCGCCTTTGAATACGTGGCGGATTAAACCTTCGGTCATATCCATAATATCGTCGGCATCAACAAAGCTCATTTCAATATCAAGCTGGGTAAATTCCGGCTGGCGGTCGGCACGCAGGTCTTCGTCGCGGAAGCAGCGTACAATCTGGAAGTAGCGTTCCATACCGGCTACCATCAAAAGCTGTTTGAAAATCTGCGGAGACTGCGGCAGAGCATAGAACTTGCCGGGGTTTACGCGGCTCGGTACGAGGTAATCGCGTGCGCCTTCCGGAGTGCTTTTGGTCAGCATCGGAGTTTCAATTTCGCAGAAGTCATGGTTGTCCATATAATCGCGCATCAGTTTGGTAACTTTATGGCGCAGCATTAAATTGCGCTGCATTTCCGGGCGGCGCAGGTCAAGGTAACGGTATTTAAGGCGCAGGTTTTCGTCAACGTCAATGCCGTCCTGAATGTAGAACGGAGGGGTTTTGGCGCTGTTTAAAACTTCCAGCTCTTTGGCTACAACTTCAACTTCGCCAGTAGCAAGGTTGGGGTTGATGGTTTCTTCGCTGCGCAGGCGTACAACACCGTGCACTTTAATAACGTATTCGCTGCGGATAGCTTCTGCCTTGGCAAAATCTTCACCGGCGTGGTCGGGGTCAACCACTACCTGCACAATGCCGCTGCGGTCGCGCAGGTCAATAAAAATCAGTCCGCCGTGGTCACGTCTTTTGGCAACCCAGCCGCAAAGCACAACTTCTTTTTCGTTGTCGGCTTTGACAAGCGTGCCGCAATAATGATTGCGTTTCAAATTACTCATACTTTTGCACCTCTGTTTGTAAAATTGTTACTATTTCATCAACAGGAATTTCTGTTTGTGTACTGTTTGCCATATCTTTTAAGGTTACGGCACCGCGTTCCAGTTCGCCGTCGCCAAAAATAACGGCAAATTTGGCGTTCAGGCGCCCGGCCTGCTTCATCTGCGCTTTCATGCTGCGCGCCATAAAGTCAAACTCGGTTTTAAGCCCCGACTGCCTTAAGGCGATAGCGGTTTTAAAGGCCAGTTCAAAATTATCCTGATTGGGGCAGACGATAAAAGCGTCGATGCCGTCTTTATGCTCCGGCAAAAGGTTCTGGCTTTCAAGCGCCAGAAGGATGCGTTCCATGCCCATGGCAAAGCCGATGCCGGAAACATCCTGCCCGCCGATTTCCTTAACAAGGCCGTCATAGCGTCCGCCGCCGCATACAGCGCTCTGCGCTCCCAGCGGCACATACTGAATTTCAAACGCGGTTTTGGTGTAATAATCAAGCCCGCGCACCAGTGTGTTGTCCACTTCAAAATCAATGCCTGCGGCAGTTAAAAGTTTTTTTACGCCTTCAAAATGCGCGCAGCATTCTTCGCACAGGCAGTCACCAAGGCTCGGCGCACCGGCTGCAAGTTCGTGGTCATGCGGCACTTTGCAGTCCAAAAGGCGCAGCGGGTTGCGCTCAAAGCGCGATTTGCAGTCGTCGCACAATTCTTCCAGATGCGGGCGGAAATAATCCTGCAATTTAGCTCTGTGCTGCGGGCGGCATTTGGGGCAGCCCACGGAATTGATTTTCAAGTGCAAATCCTTTAAGCCCAGTTCCTTTAAAATGGTAACGGCAAGCAAAATTGCCTCAGCGTCAATCGCCGGTGTATCCACACCCAGCGCTTCAATGCCAAACTGGTGGAACTGGCGGTAACGCCCTGCCTGCGGACGGTCGTAGCGGAACATCGGCCCGATGTAATACAGCTTTGTCGGCGCAGGCTCTGCATAAAGCTTGTGTTCGCAGAAAGCGCGCACGGCAGACGCCGTATTTTCCGGGCGCAGTGTAATGCTGCGGTTGCCGCGGTCGGTAAAAGTATACATTTCTTTTTCAACTACATCGGTGGTATCGCCAATGCCGCGTTTAAACAGCTCGGTATGCTCAAATACCGGCGTTCTTATTTCTTTATAGCCATATTGCGCGCAAATACGGCGCATAACGGCTTCTACATACCGCCAGTTTTCTATTTCCTGCGGCAGTATATCTTTTGTGCCTCTTGGCGCAGTAGTAAGCAAGCTGATTCCTCCTCACTGCCTTCTGCGGCAAATCCATAAGTTTACATACTTAAATATTGTACCACAATTAAGGCGCATTATTCAACACCAACAGCAAAAACTTTGGCTTGCGGTGTAAAAATAAGGTTAAAAATAAAAATACGGCCCGTTAAGACCGTAATTTTATTTTCTGCGGCTTTCGTCAAACTGTGCGGGAGTTGCTTCTTCCAGTGCTTCGTCAGTGCTGTGCCACAGCTCTTTATACAAAACGCGGTACACAGCGGCAACAGGCACGGCAAACAGCATACCCAAAATGCCGTACAGCTTGGCGCCGATTAAAAGGCTTAAAATTAAAATTACCGGATGCAGGTCAATCTTTCTGCCGATAATGCGCGGCATTAAAACATTGGCATCAAACTGGTAGAACACCAGATAAAACAGCGCCACATAAAAGGCCGACTGCGGGCTTTGCGAATAAGCTATAAACACCGCAGGCACGGCGCCGATAAGCGGCCCCACAACCGGCACCATTTCCGCAAGAATGGCAAGCAGGCCAAAAACAAGCGGATAATGAATACCCAAAATCGTTGTGCCGACGGCTATGCAAAAGCCTGCAATAAGGCTTAAACGTGCCAGCCCCTGAATGTAGCAGCTTAAGGTTATGCCTATTTCATCAATAATATGCGCTACACGCGGCTGCGCTTCATAGCTGAAAAAGTTAATCAGCATTGCGCGCAGGTCGCGCCAGTCTTTTAAAAAGTAAAATGCGAGGAAAGGCACAACAATCAGGCCGACAAGGTTGGCAATAATGTCAAGCGTCGATTTTAACAGGTTGCGCAAAACCGCTGCCACAAAGCCCATCAGCCAGCTGGTAATATAATCGAAAAGGCTTTCTATATTATGCGGCAGGCGCGGGTAATTGGCAGGGTCTTCCAAAAGCCAGTCAAAAGTTGCGGCATCCATTTTGGTGGTATAGTCAGGTATTTTGCCTACAAGGGCGTTAATCTGACCGAACAGCGGCAAAATAATAAAGGTTACGGCGCAGAAAACAATAACCCCGAAGGCCACAAACGCCATTAAAATTGTTACCACGCGCGAAAGATGGATTGTGCCGCGCCCAAGCGTAATTTTGCCGAACAATTTGGTAACGGGGTGCAGCAAAAATGCCAGCCCCACCGCCAAAAGTATCGGAAGCAGAAAGTTGCCCAACAGGTAAAATATAAACGATATAAATGCCGCCACAGCCACTTTAAAAGCGGTGCTGTTGCGTAATGTGCTGAAATCTTTAATCATCTGTTACTGCAGAAACGGATTTCTGCGTCTCTCCCATCCTACCGTAGTAGCAGGCCCGTGGCCCGGCAAAAGTTTAACGTCGTCGTCAAGCGGAAGAATTTTTTCTTTAATGGACTGTAAAAGCTGTTTGTATGAACCGCCGGGAAAATCCGTCCTGCCGATTGATTCGGCAAAAACTGTATCGCCGCAGAACACAACGCCGCCGGTTAAAAGGCATACGCCGCCGGGAGTATGCCCCGGTGTTGCCAGCACTTTAAACTTAATGCCGGCTGCTTCCACTTCGTCACCGTCGGCATAAAACTTATCGGCTGCTTTTTTAAGCGCTCCCCCGCCGATATAAGCGGCAAGGCTGCCCACAGGGTCAGTAAGCATCGGCGCATCTTCCTTACTGATATACACCGGCGCGCCGGTTTTTTCCGCAACCTCTGCCAGCGCCATAATATGGTCGCCGTGGCCGTGCGTTAAAAATATGGCGTCAACGGTAAGGTTTTCTTTCTGCACGGCTTCCATAATGCGGGCTGCATCTCCGCCCGGGTCGATAATAACGCCGTGGTGCGTTTCTTCGTTAACTACAATGTAACAGTTGGTGGCAATATAGCCAACCTCCATTGCGATAATTTTCATCTAAATCCTCCTGTAAAGCGGTTTATCAAAGGTGGTGCACGCTTGAAGAAACCTGGCGTTCAACGCTGTAAACGCCCTTCATGCGTTTTATTTTATTCATAATGTTATCAAGCTGTTCCAGATTGCTGATATCCAGCCCCATGGTGATGTAAGCGTTTTTATGCTTGTCGGTGCGGCAGTTAAGCGCGTTAATGTTCAGCTTGGCTTCGCTTGTAACCTGCATAATATCCGCCATCATGCCGGGCCTGTCGGAAGCGTTGATAACAATGTTAACTTTATAAACGGCATCGGTAGTAATATCCCACGATACCTCAATCAAACGGCGCTGCTCTTCCGGATTGTTGCTTAAAACATTGGGGCAGTCCGTACGGTGTACGGAAATACCGCTGCCGCGCGTAATATAGCCTATTACCGGGTCGCCCGGAATCGGGTTGCAGCAGCGCGCCAGCTTAACCATAATGCCTTCCTCGCCTTTAACGAGAATGCCGTGGCTGGCCTTGGCCTTGCTGCGGCGCGGTTTAAGCTCTGCCAAAAGCTGCGAAAGGTCCTTGGTAACTGTAAGCTTCTGCTCTTTTTTATAAAGCTCAACCAGCTTGCTCATAACGCCGTTAAGCGTTACGCCGCCGTAGCCCACGCTGGCATACAGTGCTTCCTCGCTGTCCAAGCGGAACGAAGCTGCCACAGTTTTAAGCTTGTCTGCCTTAAGCAGCACTTTAATATCGTAGCCAAGGCGCTTGGTTTCTTTTTCAAGCATCTCGCGCCCTTTGGCGATATTTTCTTCGCGGCGCTCTTTTTTGAACCACGAACGGATTTTATTGCGCGTATCGGAAGAACCGACAATGTTCATCCAGTCGCGGCTCGGGCCGGTAGCCTGCTTGGAGGTGATAACTTCGACGATATCGCCGTTGCTCAATTTGTAATCGAGCGGCACAATGCGCCCGTTAACCTTCGCACCAACGCAGCGGTTGCCTACGTCCGTATGAATACGGTAAGCAAAGTCAATCGGCACGCTGCCGACAGGCAGGTCGATAACGTCGCCGCGCGGCGTAAACACGAATACTTCGTCGGCAAAAACGTCCATTTTTACCGTATTTACAAAGTCGCGCGAATCGCTCATATCCTTGTGCCATTCCAAAAGCTGGCGCAGCCAGGAAAGTTTGGCTTCAAAGTCCTTGTCGCCGCCGGACGGCATATTGCTCTTGCCTCCGCTTTCTTTATAACGCCAGTGCGCAGCAATACCAAACTCAGAAATGCGGTGCATCTCAAAAGTACGGATTTGAATTTCCAGCGGCTGCCCGTTATGGTACAGCACGGTGGTATGCAGCGACTGGTACATATTGGATTTCGGCACGGCAATGTAGTCCTTTACACGCCCCGGAATCGGGCGCCACAGGCTGTGCACAACGCCCAGCGTGCCGTAGCAGTCCGCAACGGTATCAACCAGCACGCGGATGGCCAGCAAATCGTAAATTTCGCTGAGTTCTTTATGGTCACGCTGCATTTTTTTGTAAATGCTGTAAAAATTCTTCGGGCGTCCCTGAATTTCACACTTGATGTGCTGCTCGTCCAAATGCTCTTTAATTTCCGCCATTGCCTCGTGAATCATGGCTTCCCTTTCGCGGCGCTTTACTTTAACCTGTTCCACAAGGTCGTAGTAAATTTCCGGCTCCATGTAACGGAAGGCCAAATCCTCAAGCTCCCACTTAATGGTGTAAATACCGAGGCGGTGTGCAAGCGGCGCGTAAACCTCCATTGTTTCGCGCGAGATGGACTGCTGCTTATGCACCGGCATATACTTCATGGTGCGCATGTTGTGCAGGCGGTCGGCCAGCTTAATCATAATAACGCGTATGTCCTTGGCCATGGCCAGAAACATTTTGCGGTAATTTTCAATCTGCTGGTCCTCTTTGCTGATGTATTCAATTTTGCCGAGCTTGGTAACGCCGTCAACAAGGTCTGCCACCTTCACGCCGAACATTTCCTTTAACTGGTCAAGCGTGGTTTCGGTATCTTCAACAACGTCATGCAAAAAAGCTGCGGCAAGCGTGGTTTCGTCCATTTGCAGCTCTGCCAGTATCGTAGCCACGCCCAGCGGATGAATAATATACGGCTCGCCCGATTTACGGCGCTGATTGGCATGGGCTTTGGCAGCTACGTCATAGGCCTTATGTACAAATGCCACCTGGTTATCATTAAGATATTTTTTTATCATTTCGAAGAATTCTTCGACGCTAATTACATGTGTTTCCGGCATATAACCACATCCTTACCCAATCAATTTCCGTGCCCGCCCGCTATTACCTGCGGAGCGGCAAGCATATTGGCACGGTACTGCCTGTAAATCCTACGGCCGGTTTCTTCAGCCTGCCTGAAGGCAGGAGAATTTTCCAGATTATTTTTTCTGACGGCGGCCATGCTCACCTCCCCGCCGCTGCGGTTGATGAAATTCAGTTCTTCAAACACCGTTAAATAAATTTCCTCCATGCCGCATTCGGCAATAAGCACGGCTTCATCAGCAATTACTTCTTTTTTCAGGCGGCAGGCCATTTTTTTATAGGCTTCCGCCAGATGCAGGCGGTTGGGGCAGCGCCTGAACAGCGCTTCAACCGCATTATCATAATCAACATTATTATACAACAGAAATAAACTGCAACCAAGGCTGCCTTTTTTTAACAATGCCGCAAATCCGGCAACATCGCACTCCGGCAAATCATACAGCACCACGGTGCGCGCCGCATCGCTGCTGCCGTATTCCCTTACAAACGCTGCATCTATATCCGTATTTTCCAAAAAGGCTTTTTTATCGTTAACATAAATAAGTATATCACTTTCGGTTTGCAAAAGTTTTTTTACAAAGGCCTGCTTATTAATTTCTTCGTGCCGGTAATCGTAAATTGCCAGCTTCTGGGCAAAATCAACAACCTGCAAATTAACGTTTTCCTTACCCTGCCATACATTAATTTTCGGCATAAATACCAGGTCTGCCTCCGCGCCGTTATACATGCAGGGGTAATTTTCCGCTCCGCCCCACATCAGGCACTGGTAAGGCTGCCCGCCGTACAAAGCAGAAAAACGCAGATGCGTATTTTCCGCACCGAAAATTTTAGCATAACGCACCGCAGCGCCCTTAAACGCAAACAGCGGCGCCGGGTTGCTGCTGCCGTATGGCTCCAGCAGCTTAAGTTCGTTTAAAAGCGGCACATCAAGCACATAATCCTTATCTACCAAAAGGTCTACGTTAAGCACCGGCAGGTAATCCTCCGGCTTTAAGGTACGCGCCACCTCCGCGCGGAACTGCCGCTTAAACTCCTCAATATTTGCCGTTTTTACCGTCAGCCCCGCTGCCTGATGATGCCCGCCGAACTGCACCAAAAGCCCGCTGCACGCATCAATGGCACGGTACAAATCAAGGCTCGGTATGCTGCGGCAGCTGCCCTTGGCAACCTCGCCGTCGATACTTATAAGTATTACCGGCAAATGGTACTTATCTACCAGGCGCGACGCCACAATGCCGATAACGCCAGCGTGCCAGCCTTCCTTTGCCAGCACAATCGCCGTATCAATATGTTCATACTGCGCCAGCATTTTTTCGGCATCCATAAAAATCTCACGGCTTATTTTCTGCCTCAGCGTGTTTTCTTCGTTCAGCGCTTCGGCAATTTCCGCCGCACGCACTTCATCCTGCACCGTTAAAAGCTCCACCGCCAGCTGCGCATGCTCCAGCCTGCCAACGGCGTTAAGCCTCGGCGCCAGTATAAAGCCGATATTTTCGGAAGTTATATCCTTAACCGGGCAGCGGCTCTTTTCTATCAGCGCCTTCAGTCCAATGTTTTCCGTTGTTTCCATCTTTTTAAGCCCGTGCTTAACCAGCGCGCGGTTTTCGCCCCACAACGGCACAATATCAGCCACCGTGCCCAAAGCAACAAACTCGGTGTTGCCGTCCCACAGCGGCTCATCAGGAAAGCGCATTTTATAAAGCGCCTGGCACAGCTTAAAAGCCACGCCCACGCCGGAAAGATGCTCAAACGAGTAACTGCAGTCTTTCTGATGCGGATTTACAAGCGCGTAAGCCTCCGGCAAAACCTCCGGCGGCGTATGGTGGTCAGTTACCACAATATCAAGCGTTTTTGGCGCGCCTGCAATTTCCTTTACCGCGCTGATGCCGCAGTCCACCGTTACCACAAGCGTCGTCCCGGCTTCCGCCAGATGGTTCAGCGCGTCAATATTCAGCCCGTAGCCTTCGCTTTTGCGCTCCGGTATGTAAGTGTTAACGTCTGCTCCGCAGTCTTTTAAAAACAAATATAAAAGCGAGCTTGCGCTGATGCCGTCCACATCGTAATCACCGTAAACCGTAATGCGTTCGCCGGCCTCAATGCCGCGCCAGATACGCTCTGCCGCTTTGGGCATATCCTTCATTAAAAACGGGTCGTGGTAAGGCTCGGCGCTGCCATACAAAAACTCACGCACGCTTTTGGCATCTTTTATGCCGCGGTTCAGCAAAATGCCTGCCACCAGCGGCGAAACGCCTGCCTGCTGCGCCAGTTTTTCCGCTTCTTCCCTGTTAAATTCGTTAAACTGCCATATTTTATGTTTCTTCATGCTTTGCTAACAGCTTCTTCCGCAGGTTTTTCCAGTTCTTTATTGCGCTGGCTGTGCATAAGCATTTCTTTTTCTTCTTTTAATTTGGCATTTTCTTTTTTCAGCTGGTCAATTTCAAATTTCAGGCTCTTGTTATACAAATAGTGCTTGGCTTTCAGCATCAGCGTAAAAAAGCCCATGGCCAGCGCGCCCAAAAGCGCAGCACCCAAAATTACCACAACAAGGCTGGTCTGCACCGTCCACATCAAAAAGCCAACCGTTACATCAGCAGCGTTCTGCACAGCAAATACCGCCACAATAATACTGATAATTAATGTAAAAAGCAAATACGGCATATCATCATCTCCCATCAAAAATTTAAATAAACTTATAAAGTATATTATTCGCTTAAACTATGCAAAATACCTGCCGCAGCCATAAACAGCGGCAATTTTTTTGCATATCGCCGCCAAAAGCTGCTGCATACAGTTACAAACTTTACAAAAACAAGCCTACATAAAAACGCCTGGCGGCATTAACCGTCAGGCGTTAAAAGTTTTATTTATTATCTGCCAAGCCAGGAGCGGGAAGATTTTTTACCTGCTTCTTTGTTTATTTCTACGGAAGAAGGAGCATACAAAAGCATATCGTCCTGCACTTTGGATACGCGCGCACCGATAATATAGCTTACACCGTTAAGGTAATCAAAAATACGGTTGCGCATTACGCAGTCCACAGCTTCAAAAGAAATCATCAGCGTGGAGCCGCTCATCAGCGCATCTGCATATTCGCGCACATCGCTGAACTGGCGCGGGGTACGCACCAGAATATCCATATGCCCGGATTTTACAAGGCAAGGCCCGCCGTAGCCAACTTCTTCAGTATCTGTATGCCAAAACTTTAAAGCAGTGTTTTTTAAATCCATCTCCTGTGCCTCCATCCAAATTCATATTTCAGCTAATGTACTGTTAATACTTCTACAAAAAATTTTTAAATCCTGCTTTTGGCAAAAATTTATTGTTTATTGCGCGCACGCAGTCTGCCGCGTTCAACCCTATCGAGGATTTTCTTGCGCATACGGATGCTTTTGGGTGTTACTTCTACAAGTTCGTCGTCATTAATGTGTTCCAGAGCCTGTTCCAGAGAGAAGGTTTTGGGCGGAATCAGGCGGATTGCTTCATCACTGCCGGAAGCACGCATGTTGCTGACGTGTTTTTTCTTGCAGGGGTTAACGTCCATATCGTCTTCACGGCTGTTTTCGCCGATAATCTGTCCTTCGTAAACCTGTTCGCCCGGCACGATAAACATGGTGCCGCGTTCCTGTGCGTTGCTGATGCCGTAAGAAGTGGTTTCACCGGCTTCAAAAGCAACAAGGCTGCCGCGGGTACGGCCCGGAATATCGCCTTTATAAGGCGCATAGCCTGCAAATACGTGGTTCATAATGCCGTTGCCTTTGGTATCGGTTAAGAACTGGTTGCGGAAGCCGATAAGGCCGCGCGCCGGAATTAAAAATTCCATACGCAGGTAGCCTGCCATTTCGGTCATGTTCTGGAGCTCTGCCTTACGCAGGCCAAGGCCTTCCATAACGGCGCCCATAAAGTCCTGCGGCACGTCAATGGTCAGCGCTTCCATAGGCTCAAGCAAATTGCCTTCTTCGTCACGGTGGGTAATAACCTTCGGTTTGCCAACCTGTAATTCGTAGCCTTCGCGGCGCATGGTTTCAATTAAAATGGAAAGATGCAGCTCGCCGCGGCCCTTAACAATGTAAGAATCCGGGCTTTCCGTTTCTTCAAGCCTCATGGCTACATTGGTTTTAACTTCTTTAAACAGGCGTTCACGCAGATGGCGGCTTGTTACAAATTCGCCTTCGCGGCCTGCAAACGGGCTGGTATTAACGGAAAATACCATGGAAAGAGTAGGCTCGTCAATGCTGATGCCTTCCAGTTTTTCGGGGTTTTCGGCATCGGCAATTGTATCGCCGATATTAGCGTCGGCAAGGCCGATTAAAGCAACGATATCGCCTGCGGCAACTTCGTCAACTTCAACGCGCTTTAAGCCCTGATAGGTATACAGGCGGCCGATTTTAGCCTTGCGGTTGCTGCTATTGTCCATCAGCATAATGTTTTCGCCGTTGTGAATGGTACCGCGTACAACACGGCCTACAACAATACGGCCTACATAATCGTCATAGTCAAGCGTATTAACAAGCATTTGCAGCGGAGCTTCGGTGTCAACGTCCGGTGCGGGAATGTTCTCTAAAATTACGCGGAACAAGGGTTCCAGGTTGTCGCTTTCATCTTCCATGGAAAGTTTGGCAATGCCGTTGCGGGCAGAAGTTAAAACAACCGGGAATTCCAGCTGGTCGTCGTTGGCGTTCAGTTCAATGAACAAATCCAGAACTTCGTCAATAACTTCGTTTACGCGCTGGTCGGGGCGGTCGATTTTATTAATAACAACAATAGGTTTCAAATTGCGTTCAAGCGCTTTGCGCAGAACATATTTGGTCTGCGGCATAGGGCCTTCATAAGCATCTACAAGCAGCAGCACGCCGTCAACCATGGTGAGCACGCGCTCTACTTCGCCGCCGAAATCGGCATGGCCCGGAGTATCAAGAATATTAATTTTAGTGCCGTTGTGCATTACAGCCGTGTTCTTTGCCAAAATAGTAATGCCGCGTTCACGTTCCAGTGCGTTAGAGTCCATAACGCGTTCTTCAACATGTTCGTTAGCCCTGAAAACGCCGCTCTGTTTCAGCATAGCATCTACAAGGGTTGTTTTGCCGTGGTCAACGTGGGCAATAATTGCAATATTACGCAAATCGTTTCTTATCATAAAAGTCTTTCTTCCTCTCTTGCTGGCTGCTCACGGCAGCAGGGTAATGCTAAAAAAATAATAACGCCGCAGCTTCCTATGCGACTAATCTATTATATTATTTTTAAAAAGCAATGTCAACAAAACGCCGTAAAGAAGCTGTAAAAGCGCAGTAAACAGTAAGAAAGCCCGGCAGAATAATTCCGGGCTTTACTAACTTTCTATTTTATGCAGTTTGTTCTTTTACTTCAACGCCTTTATTATATAATTCTTCAGGCGAAATATCAATTTCGCCGTCAAGCCACGTTACAGTGCCATAATCAATATAACATTGCTTAAATAACTCAATGTCTTTTTTATATTGCATTTTGGATATGTTTAGTGCATAATATTATCACGATTAAAATGTTTTGGATAATTATTATGGCTGTAAACTATAAAATTAAATAACCAAGCGGAGGATATTATATATGAATCTTGGAACAGCAAAAATAACTGAAATTAAAGCTAATGCACTTTTAGCTTTGAATAAATTTTTGACAAAACGTTTAAATTCTAATGACGAAAAATTAATTAAAATTGTTCAAACAATATCTTACTGGATTTTAGACTATGTTAAGTTTTTGACCTATGAAAGTAACAACAATATGAAATTCAAACGTTATAAACGCGGCGATGTTATTAAAGTAAATTTTGGTCACCGCATAGGTCGAGAACACGGTGGGCTTCATTATGCCATAGTTTTAGATGTTAAAAACCCATTGCAATCAAACCTTTTAACTGTAGTGCCTCTAACATCAGTAAAAGAACATACTAACATAGAAAAACTTGGTAAAGATAGAATTTTCATCGGCAATGAAATATATAAAGAAATAATTAATAAAACTAACCGTTTGCCTGCTGGAAGCCATGAAAAGACAGCTGTTTCAAAAGAATTGGCAAGAATGAAAACCGGAAGTATAGTTTTAATCGGGCAAATTACTACTATCAGTAAGTATAGAATTTATGACCCGCTTTCAAGTAAAAACGCCTTGCACGGCATCAAAGTATCTGATAATACCCTAACAAAGATAGACGAAAAAATAAAAATATTATTTACAAACTCTATTTGACAAAAACGATGTTAAGTTGTAATATAATAGTACATAGCCCCTTGCGGGCACTATCAAAGACTTAGCCTTTACAGGCACTATAAAAACACCGTCTGCAAAAGTAGACGGTGTTTTTAGTTTATCTTTAAAATAAATACCCTATAAAATTGGAAAAGCTGGAAATGCCAAAAGCATAACCAGCCCCGAAAGTGTTAAGCCGCAAACTTAACTTTTCCAAAAATAATGTTTGAATAAAAAATATTGATAGACTTGTTCGTCGAGCAAGTAACTATCAACATTGAAGAAGTTTTTGTAACATTTAGTACAAAAAGCGTATGCACATATATGGTGCCGAAGACCGGACTTGAACCGGTACGGGGATCACTCCCCGAGGGATTTTAAGTCCCTTGCGTCTGCCAATTCCGCCACTCCGGCATGAATATGGAGGCGACACCCGGAATCGAACCGGGGATAAAGGTTTTGCAGACCTCTGCCTTACCGCTTGGCTATGTCGCCGTAATAATGGAGCGGAAAACGAGATTCGAACTCGCGACCCCCTCCTTG
>UMEZ01067794.1_pt1 | contig 14166 bp, 15 predicted proteins | sample 1964841 | NCBI WGS metagenome assembly UMEZ01 (sample SAMEA4836029, study PRJEB28245) | human gut metagenome | biome: gut microbiome; material: fecal sample | place: Denmark | collected 2008 | reverse complement strand
CTGCCGTATACGGTTCTCTTTGTCGACGGCAACCACGAGAACTTCGACCAGCTCAGCCGCTACCCGGTCAAAGAATGGGCTGGCGGCCGGGTGCACGAACTGCAGCCGAATCTCTACCATCTCCTGCGCGGCGAGGTCTTCACCATCGAGGGCAAGACCTTCTTCACCTTCGGCGGCGCCAAATCGACGGACAAGTCCCAGCGCTGGCCCGGCGTCTCCTGGTGGCCACAAGAGACAGCTTCGGAAGCGAACTTTGACAACGCGGCCAAGAACCTGATGATTCACGATTTTACCGTCGATTATGTCATCACCCATACCGCACCGGCCCGTTTCATCGACGATAAAAAAGGCACCTGGACCTGGAGGATAGTAGGCTGCAAGACATCGAAGCTCCTGAGTGGTCTGGAAGAGCTGATGACCTACAAAAAATGGTACTTCGGCCACTTTCACGTCGATTACGTTAGGGACGACTCTGTGGCCGCCTGGATGTACAAGAACGTCGTGCCTGTCGGGAAGTAAAGTCCCCTAATCGGCCTGGCGCTTATCGATGTCCATTTGCAGTTTTAAAAAATAATGGTCAGAGACGCCAAAGTAACGACCCAGGCGGCGCGAAAGATTTGCCGTAATTTTTTGCCGGTCGTGTAAGATGTCCTGGACAACAGACTCCGGCACGTGCAACGCCTGCGCCAGTTGTGGGCTAGAGACTTCCAAGGGTGTCATGAACTCGTCCTGCAAAATTTCGCTGATTTTAGGTGTTTCGATAAATTTCGTCATGTGATGTTCTCCCCTAATATAAATTCATATGAATCTGTAAGAGGCTGCCGCACGAAGCGACAGCCTCTTGCTTTTCAGCATAACTACCTTTCAGGAGAAATTGCCCTTTCGACGCGTTCGACATCTGTTTCTTTAATGTAATGTCGTTCATCATCATTCCAGCGAATATTAATCTTGCCCGTATCACTGCGTGTTACCTCATCTACAAGCTCTGTAAGTTTTTTTACAGCGGCAGGTGCAAGTGACTTACTTTGTTTCCCTACCACTGATACCGGTGCAGGCCGATGGAAGGGCTTCGGTGCCACCGTCTTTTCAAAGGAGCCAGTGGTGGCTCTGGGCAAATCACTCTGAAGTTTCTTGTACATGGCGACAGTCTCTTTGGTCAGTTCGACTTTTTCAATGATGGCCGCTGTATGGTCGTCGGTTTCTCTCATTGTGAGTTTATAGACTGGAGCTTTGCCACGAGGCATATCGTCTTCGATTCTTACGGCCATGCCAATCCAGCGGTCTTGTTTGTCATCGTGGAAAGCATCGTCGATGAGGTAATATTCCCGGCTCTGGAACGTATCGTGCGGCATATCAGACAACGGCTGCATGCCTTCGACTTTGCAGTACGACCGGACGCGTTTCGCGAGTTTTTCGGCGTAAAGGATATCGTCCATACGGTAGTTCTTTTCAATGAGAATCCGCTTGTCGTGGAACTCGCGCAGCTTCTTTTCTTTTTGCTTATAGGCACCGTAAAGACGGTTGCGGATTTTTTTGTTGCGTTCGTTTTCCGCTGTCATCCGTTTGAGGGCTTCCTCGATGTCAGGCTGGGCTTCCTGCTGGCGTTTTTCCCAAGCTTTCATCTTCCGGAGACTGTCGACATAGGCACGATGGATTCGTCCGTTCCGTTTGACAAAGGCCTGTTGTTCTTCCGGTAAACGGTGGTCGTTGACGTGCTTCGCCAAGGACTTCATCGTGCTCTGGAGCCCCAGGAAACGTTTGCGTTCCTGTTGCCATTCGTCACCGAGGCCGGAAGCGATGGCCTTGGCCTTCAGGACCTTATCCTGGAGTACGTCACAGCGGGCTTTTTGGTAAGCAGCTTCGGCGTCCAGGGCGTCCTTACGGAGTTTGTCTTCTTCTTCCTGCATGCGCTGGTCGAGGTCGCCGGCAGTGATGATGAGCGGGTCTTTCGGGAGCGTTTCGCCAGCTTCTTCCCGCGCTTCTTTGGCGCGGCGCTGCTTGAGGCGTTCCTGCTGGAGCGCCATGGCAAGGCGGCGGATTCGGAGATCGTTTACGAAGAGGATGAGCATCTGTTCCTGGCGGGATTTTTCCGCAAAGGCCTTCACCCGTTCGTCGGCTTCGGCCTGTGCAGCGTTATCGTCGTCGTTGGTACCCGTTTCTTCGATGGCCCTTCTGTCGCGTTCTCTTTCTTCCGTTTCCATATCGCGGAGGCGTTCCATGATGGCGTCATTCCGGTAAGCGTGACCAAGGTGCGGAGCCGCCGGACGGTTGACGAGTTCGGCTTCATCCTCGCGCCCCTGAGCCATGAGTTCATCGTAGCGGTCGGCGTTGTTCTTCTCCGTAATTTCGGCGGCGATGCCGCGTTCACGAAATTTTTCGTTGACTATTTCAGCCCAGCGCTTGCGCATGGTACACAGGGTATTCTTATTAACGAATTCCCGACTGCTCCGATAACCACCGATGGGATTCCCGTCTCTTGTTTCGCTGTACGCTTTGAAATATTGGTCAGGGCCAAGGGGACGGTCTTTTTCCTGGATCTTCTCGTTGAACATGAGATGGGCGTGGATATTCGTATGTCCCTGTTCGAGCGTCGAGTCCTTCTGGTGGATGGCGTAGGTGTAGGCGTAGCGGTCGATGTGGAATTCCTTCATGAAGTCTTCAAGGAGCGCCTGGTTGTCCTCTAGCGGCAGTTCTTCCTGGAGCCCGATTTCGATTTCCCGGTAGGAACGTCCGCTCGGGCTGCGATGGGCTTCGGCTTCGTCCCAAAAGGCACTGGCGCTGCCGTTGGCCCAGTCCGGGAGGTTGCCGCTTTTCGAAAGGATGAAGTCTTCTTGGCGGCCCCGCATATGGGCATACTGGTTCTGCCGCGCGATGTAGTCGAAATGCGCTTTCGCCGACAGTTTCCCGCCGTCCTTGCGGCGCGGCTGGACTTTCATTGCCAGATGGAAATGTGCCATTTTCGGGGCCTCCTTTCGTCGGTATAAAAAAACTTGAAGAAACTCAGATTTTTTTCAAAGTGTACTTTAGGTACTTTTCGGCCCTTTACGGGCCAAGCCGCAGGCTTCCGCGACGGGTCGCGGCCACCCCTTCCGCTTTTGCGGAAGCGCACGACATCTCGCTGAGATGTGTAAGTGCGCATTTGCCTGTTTTGTATTCCGCTTCGCTCTATTTATTATATCATAATGCGATTTTTTATGCAATCAATATAGTATTTTGCTATATAAGCTTCACGGAAACTCTGGTTTAAATCTCATCATTCAGCTACGTTCAGTGTTTTCAGTTATTGCAGCAGTTTTTCCTATTATGCTATCTTATAGGTAATTTAAAGGAAAAGATATGAACTATGTGTTCCCGAATCATGCTCCCCCACCAAGAGGCAGTCCCACAGCCCTTTAAAGAAGGCCTGCCATGGCCATTACGGGGACGATATTTCAAATGCACTCCGCGATTTCACCCAGGTCCGTAAACGGCACCGCTACCTCGTCTTCCTCTGCGGAACCTGTGCCGTCGCGAAGGTTCTCGTGACTACGATGTGCAAACTATAAGACCTACGTCATCCGTATCGATAACGCCACGTGCCAGGTCGAAACTGGCAGTCAGCTGAAGGCCACCAATCATTCTCTGCGGGAATCTGAAATCATACACTTCCTCGCCCAGTCCATCATGGATACGCGCGGCGTCCCCATGGTCCCCGTCCAGTACAAGAACAACTGGGATAAGGCCCAGCATTTCCTTACACAGGAAGGCGGAGCCAAATTCACGGTTCTCTACAAACAGGACAATCCGACAGCGAAATTCGGCAAGATGATGACCCAACCGGTCATCAAATCCATCCAGCTCCAGCTGAAGATGAAGAACGTCTGCCAGGTCCGCTGAACGGAGTTTCTCCATTACCGGCGGCAGTGAAGTGACGACCAACAAGGAATAGAACTTCACCGCCCTCTTCACAATTATTGTCGATCCGCCGACGAAGGAACCGGAACTGCTCATGGACCCGCTCGGGCTCCAAATCAAGGATAGGACCTTTGCCCTTGAAGCTGAAACGACACCTACGAAGGAAGCCGCAAAATGAAAACTCCGAAGACTGGAATCGTGACCAACATGATTATCAACACGGACCAACACAGCTACCGTTTCCCCGTCGTCGCGGACGACGGGGACTACCCGCCGATTGTCGAATGGGAGTTCCCGAAGGACATCCTGCCGACGTAAATCATGGATGACAGCACCCGCACCTACATCCACATGCCGAAGACCAACAAGTACAATCAGCCGACGTTCTACCGCGTGAACGACAAGAACAAGGAAGAAATCAATACAACGAAAAGACAAGATATAAAATTATGCAAAAAAAAGCGCCTACATCAGGTAAGCGCCGAAACATCAATCAATGGAATAATTTTTCTAAGAGGCTTTCTATTGACTTTCTTCTTTCGCAAATTTTCGAGTAGCCCTTCTTTGAAAATCAATTTTTCCATTCTCATCAATAGGGAAATCGTGAACATGTTCTCCAAATTTTCCATAAGAATGTTTCTTTAAATTTCCGTGCGTCCCTTCGTAAAACGACTTAATAAAAAGCCACGGTTATAGGCCTTGCCCTAGCAGGGCGACGGCCAGAAGGACGCCGGTGAGGGCCAGAGTTTTGATGAATTTACAGTTTTTCATGTTTGTCTCCCCCCTTGAGTGAACGTGAGGTTGGTTTCTCCAGAGGACGCAGCCGGCCCTGGCTTTCCTGGAAGGTGACGAGCATCTCGATCCACTTGCGCGTGAGGCTCACGGCGTCGTCAGGAAGCCTGGCCAAATCTTTCCCAATGGCCATGAGGTCGACCTCTCGCGTGAGCGGTTCAGAACCGTTTTTAGGAACCTTTCCCAGCGTAATCCAGTTCACATCGTGGCCTTTTTCAGCCAGGGTCTTGATGAAATTCAACGGGATGCCGCGCTCGCCGCGTTCGTACTGGCAGATGCTCGACTGCGGGTAGCCGAGGTAGTCGGCAAATTCCCGCTGAGTCATATCAAGTGATTGGCGGAGACTCTTCAACCTTCGTCCAATCTCGGCGCGGCTCGCGGCGGAGACGCGTCGGCGGTGCGTCTTTTCCTTAGGTCCACAGGTCCCGGAAGTCTGTGGGTTTTCCCTTTTTTGCTTCGTATCCAGAACGTTCGCCCCCTTTGCAATAAGATTTCTTGTTTGCTATATTGATAGCATGTCTATACTATATCACAGGTCACAAAAAAGCAAAAGCAAAGGAAGTATCTTTTCATGATGACAAAAGCTACAAAGTCTGGACGAAGTGCTGGATTTCCCCGACGGACCAGAAAGTACTGCCGAGGCTATGACAGAATCTGTCCTCGATGGGAAAGTGGCGATGTCGGAATCGTCACTGAACAAGCTCCCCTCGAAAGTCATCAAGGAGGCGATGGCGGTCGAAACCGGGAGCGCGTATGCTACCACCTTTGGCGCCTTTGAATCCCGGTAGGGCTTCGAGGATAGCTTTTTGGGTCATGTCTTTCGCCTCTTCCCCATTTCGTTAAAATTCGTTCTAAATGCCGTTATAATCCATTTTCGCTTTCTTCGTGATTAATTTATCATATCTAAATTAAAAACGTATCACAGCGGCACTTAGGTGTGATTTTCATCATTTTGCAGTGTCGCAGTCTGCCAAGTCGGCGTTGACGGATTGTCTTTTCCGGGCTTCTCGTTCTTCTCGGTCGTATTCTTCGTAGAGATCAAGGAGCGGCTGGACGCGTTTCTGGTAGTCCCTGTCCAGGGTATTCCCTCGTTTCCTGGTGGTGGCGGTCACGTCCTGACGGGCTGTTTGTACCGCGTTTTGCTCCTGTTGTCTTTCCTGTCGGCGCTGCCAGTTGCGAATCGTCGCTTTCCAGTCGCGGATCTTGTCCCAGTCTTTCATGTAGTAGAAGTCGACGAATTCGTCCGGGTCGACGTGCATGGGGACCCCGGCTTCCCGGAGCCGCAGGCAGTAGGCTTCGACATTTTCCGGGGTCGGTAGGTTCTGAGGGTCGACAAAGGCACGTTCTTTTCGGGGATCGGTGTGAGCGGCAGGTACACAGGAATCTTTGGGTGGGGTTTGCTGTGCTTTTTCCCGACCACGGTCTGAGGAGGGGGCGCTATATATATATTTATTCCCCCTATTAATTTAATATATTAGTACATGTATTATTAGGTTCCGACGGGTTTTCCGTATACGGGTTTCCCGTCGACGGGTTTTGGCACACAAAGGCCTTTTTTGCCGATTTTTCTGTGCTTTTTCCCGTCGACGGGTTTTGGCACACTGTTTTCTCTCCCATTTCTGTGCTATTTCCCGTTGACGGGTTTTGGCATGCTGAGTTATTCCCGTCCTTGTGGATAACTTCCTTGAGTGCCTGCTCCTTGGGCTTTACTTTCCTAGCGTAGTAGTCCGGAATCTGGGAGTATTCATAGAGGACGTATTCGTTTTCAATGATATGCCCGTGTTCGTCCCGGATGTAGCTTGTCACAAGGTAGCCGTGTTCGCGTAGTTCCTGAACACCTTTGGCGACGGCTTCCCGTCCGTCGCGGGCACGGGTCGCAAGGCCTCGGATGGAAAAGCGCCAGTCATCCGGAAGGGAAAGCATGAAAGCCTACAATCCTTTCGTTTTTGTTTTCGTCGTGATTTCTTATCGTCCGTTGAATGAAAACGTCTCACAGCAGCGTTCAGGTATAGTTTTCGTTACTTTACGGTGCCGCAGTTCGCCTATTCATCCTCGACCGAAGCCTGATCGAGGATTTTAACCCCGACAAGGCTTCGAGACTGGTTTTTAGGATTTGTCTTTCTTCCCTCACCCATTTCGTTGAAATTCTTTCTAAATGACGCTACGGCGAGCTTTTATTCTCGTCATGATTAATTTATCGTTTGATGAGTAAAAATGTCTTGCAACGTCATTCAGGTGTGATTTTCATCATTTTGCGGTGCCATAGTCTGCTCCTTCGGCATTAACGGACTGTCTTTTCCGGGCTTCTCGTTCTTCTCGGTCGTATTTTTCGTAGGGATCAAGGAGCGGCTGGACGCGTTTCTGATAGTCCCTGTCCAGGGTATTCCCTCGTTTCTTTGCCGTGGCGGTTACATCTTGACGCGCTGTTTGTGCGGTGTCTTGCTGCTGTTTCTCCTGGCGGCGCTGCCAGTTGCGGATTGTGGCTTTCCAGTCACGAATCTTGTCCCGGCCTTTCATGTAATAGAAGTCCACAAATTCGTCCGGGTCGACGTGCATAGGGACCCCGGTTTCCCGGAGCCACAGGCAGTAGGCTTCGACATTTTCCGGGGTCGGTAGGTTCTGAGGGTCGACAAAGGCATGTTCTTTTCGAGGATTGGTGTGTGAAGAAATTTCTTTCGAACCTTCTGGTGGGGTTTCCTGTTGGATTTCCTGACTATGGTTCGAGGGTGGGGCGCTATTATATATATTATTCCCCCTATTTATTTAATATATTAGTACATGTATTATTAGGTTGTGGCATGTTTACTGTACGCATCTTTACCGTCGACAGGTTTTCCGACACAGTGGTCTTTTTTGCCACTTTTTCTATTGGATTTCCTGCGCACGGTACTGTTGGATTTTCTGCGCACGGTGTTACTGTGGACAGGTTTTCCGACGCTATTTTTTCCTTCTTTTTTGCTGGATTTGCTGTCGACGGATTTTCCGCTACAGAGTTGTCCACATCCTTGTGGATAACTTCCTGGAGTGCCGGTTCCTGGGGCTTTACTTTTTTGTCGTAGTAGCCTTGGGATCTAGGAATATTCATAGAGAACGTAATCGTTCCGGATGTACCTTGTCACTTGAAACAAATCTGTAATGCCTATTAGGCAATATTTTAGTCAGATACGAAAAAATATTACCTAATAGGATGAAAATGTGATATCATGTAAATGATAAGAATGATTTATGTCATAGGAAAGAAAGGTATATTGGTTCAATGAGAAAAGAAAGAAAAAGCCGCTTGAAACAAGAGATTACACAGGAGATGAAGGACTTCGCCGATCGCCTCAAGAAATTGCGAATAGAACAGAAATTATCGTTAAAAGAAGTGGCGAGTCGCATCGGTATTTCTAGTGTAACGCTATCACGCTATGAAAATCTCGATATCGTCAATATTCCCTCTGATAAGATTGAACTGCTGGCCGAGGTCTATCACGTCTCGCCAGCGTACCTGATGGGCTGGGAAAACCGGCAACATGAACCGACTCCGCAGATGGCCCCATATACCCTGCACTGTACGGAAACGGAGAAGAATCTCATCCAGAAGTACCGGAAGCTCACGCAGGAAGGGAAAGAAACGGTCCTTACCATCCTAAACCTTCAATACAAAGCCGCCTGCCCTAGGCCCCAACATCCGGGCAAAGACGAAGTCGGATGATTCGTTTCCGGCAGGAATTGGCAGGAATACACAGGTCTATGTACAAAAAAGCCCCCGCCTGTTAGCAGGGGGCGTTGAAAGGAGTTTAGAAATGACAAGAAAAAAAGAGAATCAGGAACGGAAAGAGGCAGTCATCTACGCGCGTTTTTCCAGCAGCAAACAGCGGGAAGAAAGCATCGCCGGCCAGCTCCGGGAATGCCATGCTTTTGCTGAGGCCGAAGGGCTTACCGTCATCCATGAATACATCGACCGGGCCATGTCGGCCCGTACGGACCAGCGGCCGTCGTTTTTGCAGATGATTCAGGACAGCGACAAGAAGCTCTTTTCATATGTAATCGTCTACCAGCTCGATCGTTTCTCGCGCAGCCGGTATGATAGTGCCGTCTATAAGCATCGGCTGAAGAAGAATGGAGTCCGGGTCCTCTCGGCGAAGGAACATATCACATCCGATCCGACGGGCATCCTTCTGGAAGCGCTCATCGAAGCGAACGCCGAACTATATTCGGCGGAACTTTCGCAGAAGGTGAACCGTGGCATGCTCCAGAACGTCCTTGAAGGGAAATGGCCCGGCGGCAATCTGCCGCTTGGGTATAGGCTGAATACGGAACATAAGCTCGTCATCGAACCGGAGCAAGCAAAAACGGTCCACATGATCTACGACTGGTTCACCGACGGAGTACCGATGATTGAAATCATCCGTCGGTTGAACCAACGGCACCGGCTAACGTCGTTTGGCCGGCCGTTCAAGCGGAGCAGCCTCAATCACGTCTTGGAAAATCCCATCTACATCGGGACGTTCACGTATAAGGGGAAGACCTATCCGAACTTCGCACCCACCATTATCGAGGAAGCACAGTACTACCTGGCATCGCGTATACTTACACGGCGGAAGAAGACGCCGGTCTCGGCCCGGAGCGAGAAGTTCCGACTCGTCGGGAAGCTCTTCTGCGGGGCCTGCGGGCAGCCGATGGTGGGTTCCAGCGGCACATCCCGCAATGGCGACCATTACTATTACTATATCTGCTCGACTCGGACCCATGCCCGTGACAAGCGAATCCCGTCGACGTGCCGGCAGCGCTCGGTACGGAAAGACTGGTTGGAAGATTTCGTCTACCGCCTCACCGTCAAGATTCTCCTTGATCCGGATACGCGGCAGGCTATCGCTCGCCACTGCTCGCAGCTTCAGCAGGAACTTCAGACAGAGGACCCAGAAATCCCGCGCCTGAAACAGGCCATCGCAGATACCCAGCTCAAACTGAAGAACTCCGTCCAAGCCGTCGAACAGGGCATCTTCTCGGAAACGATTGCCCGAAACATCCCCCACTACGAGGCCGAAGTGAAACGGCTCCAACAGGAACTGCGGGAAGCTGAGCTTCTCCAAGGCGGCGATCCGGTTCCGGAACCGTTCATCGAGTATTACTTAAAGTCATTGCTCAAACAAAAAAAATACGATGAACAAAAACTTGATATTTTTCAAGCTTTCATTCATCGTATCATGCTGTTCGACGACCGGATTGGCGTCCAGTATCGGATTTCAAAGGAATTAAAAATGCCGACAAAGCCCGTGGTTATGCGGTGTTCGAACAAGCCACAGTTGGTGGGCCCACTTGGATTTGAACCAAGGACCAACCGGTTATGAGCCGGGGGCTCTACCGCTGAGCTATAGGCCCAAGGATAAGGCGCAAGGCCTTACCAATATATTATACGCGAATCAGATAGCAGCGTCAAGGACGGATTTCGGCTCAGAGGAAATCCTTGATCTTTTCGCGTTTGCCCCAGTTGCACAGCTTGCTCAGGGCCTTGCCTTCGATCTGGCGGATGCGTTCACGGGTGACGTTGAAGTGCTGGCCGACTTCTTCCAGGGTACGCGGACGGCCGTCTTTGAGGCCGAAGCGCAGGTAGAGGACTTTGCGTTCCCGGTCGGTCAGACAGGAAAAGACGTCTTCGATCTGTTCTTTCAGCAAGATGAAGGAAGCAGCGTCATCGGGAGCGACGGCTTCCGAGTCTTCGATGAAGTCGCCGAGATGCGAGTCTTCTTCTTCGCCGATCGGCGTTTCCAGGGATACCGGTTCCTGGGCAATCTTCATGATTTCCCGGACCCGTTCGACCGGGATGTCCATCTTTTCCGCGATTTCTTCCGGCAACGGTTCGCGGCCTTTATCCTGCAGGAGCTGACGGGAAATGCGGATCAGCTTATTGATCGTTTCGACCATGTGGACGGGGATGCGGATGGTCCGGGCCTGGTCGGCAATGGCGCGGGTGATGGCCTGGCGGATCCACCATGTCGCGTACGTACTGAATTTGTAGCCCTTGCTGTAGTCGAACTTATCGACGGCCTTCAAAAGGCCCAGGTTCCCTTCCTGGATGAGGTCCAGGAAGAGCATGCCGCGGCCGACATAGCGCTTGGCGATGCTGACGACGAGGCGCAGGTTGGCGTCGGTCAATTTCTTCTTGGCAATCGTCCCGGCCTTGATGTCTTCTTCCGTCGCATCCGGAGCATTGCCTTTTTCAATGGCCTTGGCCAGCGTAATTTCTTCGGCTGCCGACAAGAGGGGCACGCGGCCGATTTCCTTCAGATACATGCGGACCGGGTCATCGATGTTGATGCCTTCCGGCACGCTCAGGTCGACGCTGTGCATATCCGGTACTTTTTCCGTATCTTCATCGTCGATATCGTCATGGTCGTTGCCGTCATCTTCGCCGATGATGTCGATGCCCTTGTCGGCAAAGACTTCATACATCTTATCGATCTGATCCGGCGTCAGCTCATCTTCTTCCATGACGTTCATGATTTCTGTATAGGTCAGGCAGCCTTTCTTCTTCCCCATCTGCAGGAGCTGCTTGATATGCTGCAGGGCCAGAGCCTGACGTTCTTTTTCAGAAAGCGGCTTCTTGACGGCTTCTTTTTTCTTTGTCGTTCTGCGGCGCGTCGTCTTTTTCGTCGTTTTCTTTGTTGCTTTCGTATCATCTGTCGTTTTATTCACCATGGTGTACAAGCTCCTTTCTGCTCCTCAAGACCATTGTTTCATTTCATCGTTAATTTTCTTACATGCTGCCAGCTCTTCTCCAAGCCTTGTATCGCCGTTCCGGCTATAGGCAGCAGCCAGGCGGCTGTGCGCCAGGTACTGCTTCTGCAAATCGGCCAGGCGGAATCGCTTGACATAATCCATCAGTACATTTTCGTCCATTGGGACATCTTGTAGAACCATAATTCGTGCTACTTCTTCGGCCTCCTCAGGAGTTAATTTTTGCTGGATGTCATGTGGTGTGTACATCCCTTGGTGTGCATACGTATCCAAAATAAGCTGGTAAATATGGCGCCGCCGTTCATCGGCAAAAAGGTCCGCCGGCACTTTGCTGCGGATCCGTTCGCACGACGCAGGCTTTTCCAACAGGAAACGCAAAATATTCTCTTCGGCGACGGCCATGGAGCCGCGACCGCGAGCGACAGCGTTCTCTTCCGACACGGAAGGCGAAATGACGACCTGCTGCTGCCCCGTTTCGGGATGGGCTGCGACGTACTTGTTGAATTCACTGCGTACGGCATTCTCCCCTATCTGCAGCTGGTTCGCCAGTTTCTTCAAAAAGGCTTCCAGGAGGACGCGGTTGTCGACGGCGGCCACGACGGGCAGGACCATGGCCGTAATGGAAGACTTCCCTTCCAGCGTCGTCCTGTCGTAGCGAAGTAAGGCCCGGCTGAGCATATAGTCCAGCACATTGGGCGCGGCTTCGACGGCCTGGCGGAATTTCTCCGGCCCGGCAGCGTTGATGTATTCGTCCGGGTCCTTGCCCTGGGGCAGGGAGAGGACGCGGATGCGCATCCCCAAACCGCGGACGATGCCCATGGCCCGCAGCGTCGCCTGGCGACCCGCACCGTCCATGTCGTAGCCGAGGACGAGTTCCTTCGCCTGGCGCTGCAGCAGGCGCGCCTGTTCGCCCGTAAAGGATGTCCCCAGCGAGGCGACGACGTTTCGGATGCCCCGGTTGTGGGCCGAGACGACGTCCATATAGCCTTCGACGAGGATTGCCTTCCCTTCGTCGTAGATGGCCTTGTGGGCCAGGTCCATGGCAAAGAGGAGACGGCGCTTGTTGAAGATCGGCGTTTCCGGCGAATTAAGGTATTTCGGCTTGCTGTCGTCGAGGACGCGGCCGCCGAAACCGACGATGCGGCTGCGGCCGTCGCGGATGGGAAAGATGACCCGTTTGCGGAAGGCATCGTAGAAACGGCCGTTTTTTTCTTTGGCCAGGCCCAAAAGGACCAGCTCTTTGCCGCTGACGCCTTTTTTCATGAAGGCGTCGGTCAGCTTATTCCAGCTGTCCGGCGCAAAACCCAGCTTAAAGGTCTCTATCGTCTCATCGGAGACATGGCGCTTGTGGAAATAAGCCAGCCCGGGCTGACCGTAGTGGGTCTTCGTCAGGCAGTTGTAGAAGAAATTCCCTGCCATCTCATTGATCTGATAGAGCCGCTGACGCTGCTTGTCGCGGGCCACGTCTTCAGCCGACCGTTCTACGGCGGGCAGGGCGATATGGGCCCGTTCTGCCAGGCGTTCGACGGCTTCGCCAAAGGAAAGGTTTTCCTTCTTCATAATGAACTGGAAGACATCACCGTGGGCGTGGCAGCCGAAGCAATAAAAAAATCCCTTGTCGGCGGCAACGCTGAAAGAGGCGGTCTTTTCATTATGGAAAGGGCAGCAGGCCCAGAAATTGCGGCCCTGACGCTTCAGCGTGACATAATCGGAAATGACGCTGACAATGTCATTGGCCTGACGGACCTGTTCGATAAATTCGCTGGAAAACCGTTTCACTGAATATCACCTGCTTCATTTCAATAACGCTGACGTATTTATATATTCTCTGTCGACCGTCGGAATTCCTTCTTTTAAAAAGAATCGATTTACAGGAAATTGCGTAAATGGGGACACAATATTTTTATATTATACGGTTTCGACGCGCCTTGTCAAGTTTCCTGCCTGAAGAGATAAATTTTTCCCCGGCGGGCTAAAATATAGCCCACATGTTTTGGCAAAATATATAGATTTATTTATTTTCATTCTGTATAATAGATGTAGACAAAGCCAATATAGGGGAAATGCATATGATTCATTTTACAGTCGGAACGATTACGCGTCCTACGTCCTTAGGCGGTGCCCTGAAGCACTTCGGCGTCTCGTCGACCCTGCGGCGTCGCATCAAGCACAACGGCATCTGCACCATCAACGGCAAGGCCGCTTCGACACGCGACTTCGTCCATGAAGGCGATGTCATCTGCGTCACTGTGCCGGAGAAGAACCCCTTCCCGCCGCAGGACATACCCATTGGCATCGTCTATGAAGACGACTACCTGATGGTCATCGACAAGCCCGCCGGCCTTTTGATGCATCCGACATCGGCTGTGCGCGACGGGACGTTGGCCAACGCCGTTGCCTGGCATTACGAAAAAACGGGGCAGCACTGCTCCTTCCATCCCATGCACCGCCTCGACAAGAATACGTCCGGTCTCTGTATGGTCGCCAAGGAACCCCAAATCCAGTCCGCCTTCGATAAGAAGGACCTGGGCTATAAGCGTTTGTACCTGGCTATCTGTGAGGGACGATACCCAGCCCGGGTCACAACTGTACACGCCCCCATCGGAAGATGTCCCGACAGCATCATCACGCGCTGCGTCCGCTTAGACGGCAAGCCGGCCTGGTCCGACTTCACCTGCCTCGCTGCAGGCCCTGACTACAGCCTGCTCCAGGTCGTCCTCCACACGGGACGGACCCATCAGATCCGCGTCCACAGCA
>UMEZ01103317.1_pt1 | contig 14342 bp, 10 predicted proteins | sample 1964841 | NCBI WGS metagenome assembly UMEZ01 (sample SAMEA4836029, study PRJEB28245) | human gut metagenome | biome: gut microbiome; material: fecal sample | place: Denmark | collected 2008 | reverse complement strand
CGCCGTGACAGGGCGACATGTTAAACCGCTACACCACGGGGCCACTTTCTTTCGTACTTTCGAGGTTTGTTTCGGTATTTCTTAGTGCCTCGAACAAAAACTATTCTACTACAAGAAAAGACTTTTGGCAAGTACTTTTTTTATTTTTTTTGATTTTTTTGAATGAATAATGAAAAGGGCTGCCGCATCAGGCGGCAGCCCTTAGTTTGCAGGCTTTTACTACAAACTGCAAACTGCAAACTTTAAACTACAAACTTTATTTTGCATAATCCACCATCCGTGTTTCGCGGATGACGACGACTTTGATCTGACCTGGGTATTCCAGTTCTGCTTCAATGCGTTTGACAATGTCATGGACCAAAAGGACACAGTCCGATTCATCCAATTTTTCCGGTTTGACCATGACCCGGATTTCGCGGCCTGCCTGGATGGCGAAGCAGTCTTCGACGCCATCGAAGGATTTCGCGATTTCTTCGAGTTTCGTCAGGCGCTTCAAGTAGTTTTCCAGCGTTTCCCGACGGGCCCCCGGACGTGCGGCGGAGACGGCATCGGCGGCCGAGACCAGGACGGCTTCGACGCTGTGCGGTTCTTCGTCGCCGTGGTGAGCGGCGATGCAGTTGACGACCAGTTTGGATTCGCCGTATTTCTTGGCGATTTCCGTACCGATTGAGACATGGGTCCCTTCCAGTTCGTGATCCAGGGCCTTGCCGATATCATGGATCAGGCCGGCCCGTTTCGCCAATTTTTCATCGACGCCCAATTCAGCGGCCATGATGCCGGCCAACTGGGAGACTTCAATGGAATGGCGCAGGACATTCTGGCCGTAACTGGTACGATAGCGCAGGCGGCCGAGAATTTTGATGAGTTCCGGATGCAGACCATGGACACCTGTTTCGTACGTCGCCTGTTCGCCGGCTTCGCGGATCTTCTGATTGACTTCCTTGCGGGCCTTTTCGACCATTTCTTCAATGCGGGCCGGATGGATGCGGCCGTCGGCAATCAGTTTTTCCAGGGCGATGCGGGCGATTTCGCGACGGATTGGATCAAAGCACGACAAAATGACGGCTTCCGGCGTATCGTCGATGATCAGATCGACGCCGGTCAGCGTTTCGATAGCCCGGATATTGCGTCCTTCACGGCCGATGATGCGGCCCTTCATTTCGTCGTTCGGCAAAGAGACGACAGAGACCGTCGTTTCGGCGACGTGGTCGGCAGCACAGCGCTGGATGGCCATGGAAATGATTTCCCGGGCCTTGCCTTCTGCTTCTTCCTTGGCCTGGTCTTCCAGGCTCTTGATCAGCTGCGCCGTTTCATGCTTCACTTCCGTCTGGACATTGTTCAGGAGCAATTCTTTGGCATCTTCATATGTCAAGCCGGAAATCCGTTCCAATTCAGCCATTTTCTGTTCATGAAGGGCTTCGATTTTTTCCTGCATGTGCGTAACTTCATCTTCCTTGCGCTGCAGGGCATCTTCCTTCTTTTCCATGGAATCGGATTTCTTATCCAAATGTTCTTCTTTCTGCAGCAGGCGCCGTTCAAAGCGTTGCAGTTCGTTGCGGCGCTCTTTGTGTTCGCGGTCCGCATCGCTGCGCATCTTATGGATTTCTTCCTTACCTTCCAGGATGAGTTCCTTCTTGCGGGCTTCTGCATTCTGCTGGGCCGTGGCAATGATGCGCTGCGCTTCAACTTCAGCCTGTCCGATTTTGCCTTCGGCGATTTTTTTGCGGTAAATATATCCTGTACCGCCGCCGATGAGGCCGCAGGCGACTGCTGCAGCTATAATAGCTAGCATAGTGATGGATTCACTTCCCCTTTCACAAAAAAAAGCCGAACTCCCAGTCCGGCTTTTTTATGAGTATGTAAAATTTACTTCATCTTCAAAAAACCTGCAATTATGCAAAATATAGACCAGTGTATCAAACCGGCTCTCTTAATTGTAAATTTTTTTTATATCAATGTCAAGATATACTTGACGATTCTAATACAGCCTGCTTCACGAATCGCCGCCGTCCCATGAGGCAGTAAAGTCCGACAGGACTGCGCCGATAACAGAAGGAGAAAAACCGCGGTACTGCAGGAATCGCGCGGCTTTGCGCCTTTCGTCGGGCCGGCCGGAAAACTTCCGCCGCACCAGCGCCGCGGCAACGGCATATTCGTCGGGCCGTTCCAGTTCTTCCGGCACAGGCAGGCTGCGGCGGCGCAGGCGGTTGACGATGTAGGCATGGCCGTACTGCTTCTTTTTCGCATAGTAGGCATAGACCTGGGAGGCCAGGCGCTGGTCGTCGAGGAAGTGCTCTTCTTTCAGGGCCGCGACGACCTCGTCGATGACGTCGTCGTCTGCTTCGCGGCGGCGCAGCTTCTGGCGCAGCTCCCCTTCACTCAGGAAGCGGACGTTGAGGAGCTTCAGGGCTTTTTCATAGGCTTCGCTGTACGTCATTTAGGCTTCGTCGCCGTTTTCCGGCAGCGCCGTGTCCTGGCTTTCCAGGTCTGCTTTATTTTCTTCTTCCATGGCTTCATCGAATTTTTCCGGTTCTGCTGCCAGGGTATCGCGGATGATTTTTTCGACTTCATCTGTGATTTCCGGGTGTTCCTTCATGAAGGCTTTGACATTTTCCTTGCCCTGGCCCAGGCGTTCGCCCTTATAGGAATACCAGGTGCCGCTCTTTTCGATGATGTCCATGGACGTACCGAGGTCGAGGACCGTCCCTTCGCGGGAAATGCCCGTACCGTACATGATGTCGAATTCGCACTGCTTAAAGGGCGGTGCCACTTTATTCTTGACGACTTTGACCCGAGCCCGGTTGCCGATGACGTCGCCGCCGGACTTGATGGCTTCGCCCTTGCGGATTTCCATGCGGATAGAAGCATAGAACTTCAGGGCCCGGCCGCCCGTCGTCGTTTCGGGATTGCCGAACATGACGCCGACTTTTTCACGCAGCTGGTTGATGAAGATGACGATGGCTTTGGATTTGGAAATGATGCCCGTCAGTTTGCGCAGGGCCTGGCTCATGAGGCGGGCCTGGAGACCGACGTGGGAATCGCCCATTTCGCCTTCGATTTCCGCTTTCGGCACGAGGGCGGCGACGGAGTCGACGACGATGATGTCGACGGCACCGCTGCGGACGAGTTCTTCCGTGATTTCCAGGGCCTGTTCACCGTTGTCCGGCTGAGAAATGAGCAGTTCATTCGTATCGACGCCGAGATGGCGGGCGTAGACCGGATCCAGGGCGTGTTCGGCATCGATGAAGGCCGCAATGCCGCCGTTCTTCTGGGCCGAGGCGATGGCATGCAAGGCCAGGGTCGTCTTGCCTGACGATTCAGGACCGTAGATTTCGATGACTCGGCCGCGGGGATAGCCGCCGACGCCGACGGCCAGGTCGACGGCGAGGGACCCGGAAGAAATGACTTCCAGGTTCATCTTGTCGGCGACGTCACCAAGGCGCATGATGGCACCTTTGCCAAAGTCTTTTTCAATCTTGCGCATTGCGTTTTCAAGTGCTGTCTGTTTTGCGTCCAAATTTTTTCCTCCTAACTATGATGAATTTATTTATGGAAAACAAGGTAATGAACGAGATAATAAAGGGCCCGCACGGCTGCCCGCTGCTTGACTTCTGCACGGCCGCCGTGATAGACGTCGCGGTGCGTCACCGTCCCCCAGGGGCCGCTGACGCCGGTATAGACGAGGCCGACGGGCTGCTTCTCCGTACCGCCGCCGGGGCCGGCGATGCCCGTCGTGCTCACAGCCACATCCGTTTCATAAAGTCGGCAGCTGCCTTCGGCCATTTCAGCCGCCGTCTGGGGACTGACGGCTGTATATGCTGCGAGCGTATCGTGAGACACGCCGAGGATCTTTTCCTTCATTTCATTGCAGTACGTCCCGGCAGAGCCGCGAAAATAATCGGAGGCTCCGGGGATGTCCGTAATCAGGGAACCGACGAGGCCGCCTGTACACGATTCAGCGGCACTGATGCAAAAGCCCAAGCGGCGCACTTCCCGGCCCAGGACGTCGGCCATCGTTTCGTCGTCGAAGCTGACGATCTGTCCTTCCAGACGGCGGCGGACTTCCGCTTCCAGCGGCGCCAGGAGGGCTGCTGCTTCGTCTTCCCGATCGGCCCGTGCCGTCAGGCGGACTTCGACGAAGCCCGGACGGGCGTACATGGCCAAGGTCGGATTCGACTGGTCCACGACGAGGTCCATCAGTTTTTCTTCAATGAAGGCTTCGCCCATATCGTAAATCTTGATATAGCGTGAAGCGATGCAGCCCTGGCTGCCAAAGGTTTGGAGCAGCCACGGTTTGAGGCGGTTTTCATACATCCAGCGCATTTCCGTCGGCGGCCCCGGCAGGTGGACCAGGGTCTTGCCGCCCTTCTGCATGGCCACGCCCGGCGCCGTACCGGCACCGTTGTCAAAAACGACGGCCCCTTCGGGGACCATGGCCTGGCGTTTCTGGTTCTCCGTCATGACGGCACCGCGGTGGTGCAGCGTCACCCATTCCTGTACAGACCGGGCGATGCTTTCGTCATAGACCAGGGAAAACCCCATCAGACCGGCGCCGATGATTTTCGTCATGTCGCCCTGGGTCGGCCCCAGGCCGCCGGTGGTAATGACCATATCGACGCGGGCCAGGGCCGTTTTCAGGGCCTCTTCCATGCGCCCGGGATTATCGCCGACTGTCGTATGATAAATGACAGAATAGCCGATTTCATTCAGTTTCTTCGATAAATAGGCGGAATTGTAATTGGCAATTTCGCCGAGCAGCAGTTCCGAACCGGTTGTCACTAATTCGACCAGCATAAAGGCTCACCTCTATTGTTCAAGCCGTTCAGCTACGAGATCATAAGCAAAGCCCTGGGCGATGCGAACGGGAATCATGTCGCCGGGCTGCACGCCGTCTGCGTCTTCGAGATAGGTCAGGCCGTCGACGTCAGGCGCCTGGATTTCAATGCGGCCCACAGCCTGACGGACGCCCTTTTCTTCTTCCACCTTTTCCACGAGCAGCGTGTGGACAGAGCCTTCCAGTTCCTGGTTGCGGATTTCCGAAACCTTGGCCTGGATGGCCATCAGCTGATGGTAGCGTTCTTCCTTGACGTCTTCCGGGATCTGGTCCGGCATCAGCGCTGCCGGCGTACCGTCTTCCTGGGAATAGGTGAAGACGCCGACGTCGTCGAATTCCGTTTCTTTGACGAAATCGCAGAGTTCCTGGAATTCTTCTTCCGTTTCGCCCGGGAAGCCGACGATGAAGGTCGAGCGCAGGGTCAGTTTGCGGCCGTGGCTGCAGAGCTTTTTCACCAGGCGGCGCACGTCGTCTTCGGAATCGCGGCGGTTCATGCGCTTAAGGACGCTCTGGGAAATGTGCTGCAGAGGCAGGTCGACGTAGGGACAGATTTTATCTTCTTTGACGATGAGGTCCATCAGTTCGTCTGTAAAATAGTGCGGATAGAGATAGAAGAGGCGGATCCAGCGAATGCCGTCGATCTTCACGAGCTTGCGCAAAAGGTCCGGCAGCAGGGAATGGCCGGCCAAATCGACGCCGTAACTCGTCGTATCCTGGGCGATGAGGTTGATTTCCTTGACGCCGTCGGCAGCCAGCTGCTGTACTTCGGTGACGACGGAATCAACGGGACGGCTGTACAGTTTGCCCCGCACGTGAGGGATGATGCAGAAGGAACAGCCGTTATTGCAGCCCTCGCCGATTTTGACGTAGGCGCTGTACTTCGGCGTCGTGCGCAGGCGGCTCGTATTCTGGTTGTAGAGATGGCTGACGTTGTCCATGAAGCAGGCTTTGCGCCCCTTCTTGACCGTATCGATGGCTTCCCAGATGCGGTCCCACGAACCCGTGCCGAGGAGGGCATCGATTTCGGGCATTTCCTTCATCAGGTCTTCTTTATACTGCTGGCTCAGGCAGCCTGTGACGACGAGGATCTTGCATTTCCCTTCTTTTTTATAATTCGCCGCCTGGAGGATCGTATTGATTGATTCTTCCTTAGCCTTTTCAATGAATGTACACGTATTGACGATGATGATGTCAGCCTGGGGCAAATCTTCCGTAATCTCCATGTGGCGGTCGCGCAGGATGCCGAGCATGACTTCTGTATCAATAAGGTTTTTGGAGCAGCCTAAGCTGACAAATCCGATTTTTTCCATGTATGTTTACTTTTCCTTTCCGAAGCGAACCGATTTGACCCACCAGTCCTGTAAATTGCGGCGGCCTTCATCGGAATACTGTTTCTTGACCGGGAATAAGACGATCGCCTGCCCTTTGGCATCGACTTCCGGCTGGGCCGGCGGCAGGGCGCTGCTGAGAAAAATATGCTGCTGACGCAGGACAGCGGCAGCGGCAGGAGAATAGAGCCAGTCGACGAAGCTGTTCGTCAGTTCGCCGTCTTCACACCAGTTGGTGACGGCCACTGCCGTCAGCCAGTACGACGTACCGTCCTGGGGATAGAGGATATAGATGGGCGCACCGTCGTTGCGGTACTGCCGGGCCGACGAGGCATCGGCGACGCCGATATCGGCTTCGCCGCTGGCGACGCGGCGGACGTTGACGGACATCGATTTCGAATAAGCCGGCACGTGGCCTTGAAGCGTGCGCAGATAACGTTCACTGTCTTCCAGGCCCCGGACCTCTACGAAAGAGCAGAGGAAATCGCCGGCCAGGTCCATCGAGGCCAGATCCGGGAAGGCCAGGCTCATATCGGGATCCGTCAAAAGGTCGTCCCAGGTCTTGATCTGCATACCCCGCCGTTCATAGTAGGACTGGCCGATGACGAAGACCATGGGGTTATACCAGACGCCGTTCCAGAGCTGGCCTTCATCGCGCAGCGCCTTAGGCACGGCCTCTGTGAGCTGTGACGAATAAGGCTGGAGAATGCCGTTCTTTTTCTCTGCCTGCATCTCATTTTCCGAAGCGATGAGGATGTCCGGCTTGACGCCCCTTTCATCTTTCAGGCTCTGCCGGATGTCGCTGTCGCTCTTCGAATAAATCTGCACGCGCAGATGTTTTTCTGTATAGAAGCGCTGGGCCAGGCCGTCGTTGACATCCTGCGGCAGGTCGGAAAAGACGACGAGATGGCGTTCCGCTTCATAGGCCCGCTGTGCTTCTTCCTGCTGCTGCTTGTCGAGGATAAAACCGCACCAGCCGAAAAGGGCTGCGACGAAGAGGCAGAGCACCATAAAGGGCACGAATTTCTTCATTCTGTTCACCTGAATCTTCTAGTCTTATGACGGTCGGCGCGGCCGCTGCGGCTGCGCGTCATCCGTCCGCCCTTCGCCGTACGGCCGCCTTCCTGACGGCGCCGCGGGGCGATGAGGCACTTCGGGCCGTAGCCGATGAGGTCGCGGCGGCCCGCCAGGCACAAGGCCTTATAGACAATATCGTAATTGGCCGGGTTTTTATACTGCATCAGGGCGCGCTGCATCTGTTTTTCTTCGGGTCTGCGGGCGACGTAGACCTTTTCCCCTGTCAGGGGATTGACGCCCGTATAATATATGGCCGTCGAAAGGCTGCCCGGCGTAGGGATGAAATCCTGTACCTGTTCGGGCTGCATGTGCATGTCCCGCAGGAATTCCGCCAAAGCGACGGCATCCTTCAGGGTACAGCCGGGATGGCTGGACATAAAGTACGGTACGAGATACTGCTTCTTGCCCAGCTCCCGGTTGGCTTCGTCGAACCAGTCCTTGAACTTCAGGAAAGCGTGGACATCGGCCTTGCCCATCATATCTGTGACGTGCTTGACGACGTGTTCCGGCGCCACTTTCAGCTGGCCGCTGACATGGTACTGGCAGAGCTCCTTGACGAAAGCCTTGTTGTGGTCGGCCAGGACATAGTCATAGCGCAGGCCTGAGCGGACGAAGACTTTCTTCACGCCCTTGACGGCGCGGATTTCGCGCAAAAGCTTGAGATAGTCATCGTGAGACGTGTCGAGGTTGGGGCACGTTTCGCTGCCGATGCAGTGGCGGTTGCGGCAGGCACCGTCAGTGAGCTGCTTCTGGCAGGCTACGTGGCGGAAGTTCGCCGTCGGGCCGCCGACATCGTGGATATAGCCCTTGAAGCCCGGCAGGTGGGTCATGCGTTCCGCTTCCCGGATCAGTGATTCATGGCTGCGGTGCTGGATGATGCGCCCCTGATGGCTGGCAATGGCACAGAAATGGCAGTGGCCGAAGCAGCCGCGCTGGCTGGTCAGGCTGAACTGTACTTCTTGCAGGGCCGGTACGCCGCCGGCGGCATCGTAATCAGGATGCCAGCGCCGCTGGAAGGGCAGTTCGTAAATGGCGTCCATTTCCTCTGTCGTCAGCGGCAGGGCCGGCGGCGTCTGGACGACGAAGCGGTCTTCCGACGGCTGGATCAGGGTCTTGCCGTAAAAGGGATCCTGTTCTTCATACTGCATCTTAAAGGCTTTGGCAAAGACCATCTTGTCGGCCTTTACTTCTTCGTAGGACGGACAGAGGACCGTCTTATCCGAAAAAGGCGGCTTGTGCGTCACATAGCAGATGCCGCGGATATTGTACATTTCATGGACCGATTTCCCTTCGGCCAGGGCATCGGCGATTTCTACGACCGAGTGTTCCCCCATACCGTAGCTGAGGATGTCGGCCTTGCTGTCCAGGAGGATGGAATGGCGCACCTTGTTGGACCAATAGTCATAATGAGCGAAGCGGCGCAGGCTGGCTTCGATGCCGCCGATGATGATGGGCACATCTTTATAGGCTTCGCGCATGCGGTTGGCGTAGACGATGGTCGCCCGTTCCGGCCGGTGGCCCGCTTCGCCGCCCGGCGAATAGCTGTCATGACTGCGGAATTTCTTGGCCGCTGTCTTTTCGTTGAGCATGGAATCGAGGTTCCCTGCCGTAATCAGGGCAGCCAGTCTGGGCTTCCCCAATTTTTTGAACGGTTCGGCACTGTGCCAGTCCGGCTGGGAAATGATACCGACACGATAGCCCCGGCTTTCGAGGACGCGGCCGATGAGGGCTGCGGCGAAACCGGGGTGGTCAACATAAGCATCGCCATTGATGTAGACAAAATCGAGCTGGTCCCAGCCGCGGCGTTCCATGTCTTCCCGGCTGGTCACTAGAAATTTCTCGCGCATATTTCTCCTTATTTAAATTAAAATCCAGATGATGAGCAGCAGGAAAATGATGATGCCGGCAATGATCGTGATTTCCGGCCATTTTCCCTGGCGCTGCTTCTTCTTTTTCGGTTCTTTCCGGACCTTCTTCTTTTTCATGGGCATAATGGTCCGCACTTCCGGCTGAGGCGTCCGTTCTTCGACGTTTTCCTTGTATTCCTTAGCCAGCGCGACACCGTCCAGCTCCAGGAAATTGCCGTAATTGCGGAGATAGCCTTTGACGAAGACGGCGCCGGGAATGGCATCGTATTCGTCTTTTTCCAGCGCTTCCAGATAAGCGCGCTTTATATTCAGGGCGTCGGACACGTCCTGCAGGGTCAGCCCCTGCTGTTCCCTGGCCAGGCGCAGTACTTCGCCGATTGAAGATTCACTCACTGTTTTTCCTCTCCCTACTCTCTATAATCGTACCTTTTATTATATAACAGATACGACCGGGGGTATAGGGGGTCAGCTCAAATACTTCTGCTGGACTTCGTCGGCGGTCATCAGGATTTCCCGCGGCTTGCTGCCGTTGCTCGGGCCGACGATGTGCATGGCTTCCATCATGTCGATCATGCGGGCTGCCCGCGTATATCCTACGCGGAAGCGGCGCTGCAGCATGGACGTCGAGGCCTGCCCCGTTTCCAGGACCATGTCGATGGCCTGGCGCATCAGTTCGTCTTCGAAGAAATCGATGCTGTCTTCGGGATTTTCGGACTGGGCCTTCTGCACTTCTTCGTCGTACTGGGGACCGCCCTGGGCCTTGATGAATTCGACCATTTCGTCGATTTCCGAGTCCGAAATGAAGGCCCCCTGGACGCGCAGGGGCTTGGAGGCACCAAGAGGATAGAAGAGCATATCCCCTTTGCCAATCAGTTTTTCAGCGCCGGCCATGTCGAGGATAGTCCGCGAATCGACCTGGCTGGAAACAGCGAAAGCGATGCGGCTCGGCACGTTGGCCTTGATCAGGCCCGTCAGGACATCGACGGACGGACGCTGCGTCGCCAGGACGAGGTGCATGCCGCAGGCGCGGGCTTTCTGGCCGAGGCGGATGATCGATTTTTCGACATCGTCAGAGGCCGTCATCATCAGGTCGGCCAATTCGTCGATGATGATGACGATGAAAGGCATGGCCTGGTCCGGATGAAGTTCATTGTAGCGGGAAATATCGCGCGTATGCGTAATGGCGAAGCGCTTGTAGCGGTCGTCCATTTCCCGCACGGCCCAGCGCAGGACGCTGGCAGCCTTCTTCGGGTCCGTGACGACTGGCGTCAGGAGGTGCGGGATGCCGTTGTAGTTGGAGAGCTCGACGACTTTCGGGTCGATGAGGATCAGCTTAACGTCCTGCGGACGCTGCTTGAAGAGGATGCTGGCAATGAAGGTGTTGATGCAGACACTCTTGCCGGACCCTGTGGAACCGGCGACGAGGAGATGGGGCATCTTGGTCAGATCGGCGATGATCGGGTTGCCGGCAATATCCTTGCCCAGGCAGACCGGGACGCCGCCGGCGGCCTTGCGGAACGTATCCGTATCGATGACGTCGCGCAGGTTGACGCCGGTCACGTGCTTGTTCGGCACTTCGATGCCCACAGCGGCCTTGCCGGGGATCGGCGCTTCGATGCGGATATCCGTAGCGGCCAGCTTGAGGGCGATATCGTCGGCGAGATGGACGATTTTGCTGACCTTGACGCCGGCAGCCGGTTCCAGTTCATAGCGCGTAATGGACGGGCCCTGGCTGGCGTTGAGGATCTTGGCATCGATATTGAAACTCTGCAGCGTTTCCTGAAGGATACGGGCGTTTTCCCGCACTTCTTCGCTGAGGCCGACGGCGTGCTGCGGTCCCGGCTTGAGCATGCTCACCGGCGGCAGGCGGTACGTCGTTTCGCCGGCGGCCTTCGGTACGGCACTGCTACCTTTGTCGCTCGTATCGACGGCAACGCTGCTTTCTTCAACTTCAATGGGCTTGAGGTCATCCATGTCATGGCGCAGGACATCCGTTTCTTCTGCCAGGTTCGGCGCCGCCTGCGTTTCCCGCTCTGCTGACGGCTGGACGTCGTGGGCCGTCGGCTGCGTATCGCCGACGACGGTTTCATGAATCTGGGGCATCGCTTCATCGCGCTGCCAGTCGTAAGGCACGTCTTCTTCGATGGGGCTGGCATCGAAGCGCACTTCTTCCACGCCGTCGCCGAGGTCGCGGGCATCGTCGATGACAGTCCCTGCCGCGCCGCTTTCCTTGTCTTCCGGCAAAGGCGCCGGCTGTTCTGTTTCCCTGCCGACAGGTTCACCGCCGCTGACGGCTTCGACGTCGAAGATGCGGCGCCGTTCATGCCACTGTTTCAGGGACTGCGACGCATCCTGCAGGCCTTCGACGGCTTTATCCGATACTTTGGCCGCTTCCTGGCCGGCCTTGTCGGCGACGACGGCGACGGGCTTGGAAATGGACCAGTTCTTCCAGATCAGAAAGGTCACGATACAGGCACCGGTAATGGCCATGACAGCGCCGAAAAAGCCGAGGGCCTTGTGCAGGACCGACGCCACGAGGGCGCCGATCAGGCCGCCGCCGACAGAGAGGCTCTGGGGCAGGAATTCCGTCCCTTCCGGGATGACCAGAAGATGGACAAGGCCTAAGAGGAGGATATAGATCCAGATGCCGACGGCCCAGGACTTCGAGACCGGGCAGGCTTTGCGGACGACGATATACTTCAGACCGAGAATCATCAGGGAAAGGCTGACGACGATGCGGCCCAGACCGAAGATATACGAAAGGATATTATCGACGCTGTTGCCGATGCGGCCCGTATCGATGCCGATGAAGCCGGCTGTGGCAAAAAGCCCCAGGAGGATACAGAAAATACCGATGATTTCATATTTCAAAAGTGGCGATGGCCCCGTCTTCCTGGCGGTCCCCGCCTTGCGACGCGTGCCGGCCGTTTTTTTCGTGCGGCTGGTCTTCCGAGTCTTTCCTTTTGTCAAAACATTCACCTTCTACTAAAAATTTACTTTTTTTCGCCGCGGCGCTGATGCCAGGCGGCGGTCATGCCCTGTTCTTTGCCGTACGGCCGTTCCTTATAGTAGCGGGCATCCTTCAGGGCATCCGGCAGATACTGTTGGGCCACCCAGCCGCCTTCGAAATCGTGAGGGTACTGATAATTCAGGCCGTAGCCGAGCTTGGCAGCACCGCTGTAATGGCTGTCGCGCAAATAGGCCGGGATATCGCCGCAGTCCTTATGGCGCACATCAGCCAGGGCCGCGTCGACGGCCAGGTAGGCGCTGTTGCTCTTCGGCGCACAGGCGACGTAGATGACGGCTTCCGAAAGGATGATGCGCCCTTCGGGCCAGCCGACGAACTGCACGGCCTGAGCAGCGGCATTGGCGATGACCAGGGCCTGGGGATCGGCGAGACCTACGTCTTCGGCAGCACAGATGACCAGGCGTCGGGCGATGAAGGACGGCTGTTCGCCGGCTTCGATCATGCGGGCCATGTAGTGCAGGGCTGCGTCCGGGTCGGAGCCGCGCATGCTCTTGATGAAGGCCGAGACCGTATCGTAATGGGCATCGCCCTTCTTATCGTACGTATAGACTTTATGACCGGCTACTTTTTCGATGGCGTCCTGCGTAATATGACCGCCGGCAGGCACGACCATCGAGACCTGTTCCAAAAGGTTGAGGCCCACGCGGGCGTCGCGGTCGGCCAGGCGTGCCAGGGTGCCGAGCATCTCATCGTTGGCCGTAATGCCCAAGGAGCCGAGCCCTTTCTTGTCGTCTGTCAAGGCCCGCCGGAGGACGGCTTTCACGGCGTCTTCGGAAAGGGGCTTCAGTTGGATGACGCGCAGGCGCGACAATAAGGGGCGGTTGACTTCAAAGTAAGGATTTTCCGTCGTCGCCCCGATGAGGATGACCGTCCCGTCTTCGACGTAGGGCAGGAGGACATCTTGCTGGCTCTTATTGAAGCGGTGGATTTCATCGATGAAGAGGATCGTCCGCTTTTGGTATAAATGGACGGCATCCTGGGCTGCGGCGATCACCTTGCGCAGCTCTGCCGTCCCGGCCGTCACGGCATTCAGCGTGACAAAGCGGCTGTTCGTTTCAGCCGCGATGACATGGGCCAAGGTCGTCTTGCCCACGCCGGACGGGCCGTAAAACAATAAAGACGGGATCGTATCCCGTTCGATCAGGGTCCTTAAGAAAGTCCCCGGCCCGATGAGGTCATCCTGACCGTATATTTCATCCAACGTTTCCGGCCGCATGCGGACAGCCAGGGGCGCGTAGTCCCTGCCGCTCTGTTCGTCGGCCATGGAAAATAAATCGTCTCCGCTCATTTGTTTGCTCTCCAGACCAAATAGAACGCCGCCAAGGATCCTTAGCGGCGGACAAGATACATAAATTCTCGAATAAGAAAAGAGCCCCACCATGCCGTTTATAAACCGAGTTTTGAGCCTGCCTAAGCAGGTGGGTGTTCTCCTATAAGGATCGACAGTCCAGTGAAGGCATTGCCTAACAATATAGAGCCCGAACTCCCAATGTAAAAAGTGTTGGTTCAAAACATCGAGACCATTTACGCACACAGTAGGGTTTCTTCTTGCATATAGTATAATAAAATACGCCGGAAAAATCAAGCCTTGACAAATGAAAAAGGTGCTCCTGCATAAGCAGAAGCACCTTTTCGTGGTTCGTTTGGCGTTTGGCGAAGTGGCACACAAATACCGTTTTTAGATGTCCACAGGACTCAGGCGGGCCGCCGCTATGGCGGCCCCTACGATCCACGGACCACGACCTACGATGAACGATTATTTCACGACTTTCTTCACGGCGGCTACGACGTTTTCGGTGGTGAAGCCGAATTTCTTGAAGAGGACACCGGCCGGTGCGGAGGCACCGAAGGAGTGCATGGAGATTGTCGTGCCGTCGAGGCCTACGTATTTGCCCCAGCCAAAGTCCGAAGCGGCTTCGACAGCGACGCGGGCACGGACGTCTTTCGGCAGGATCTGTTCTTTGTAAGCTTCATCCTGCGCTTCAAAGAGTTCCATGCAGGGCATGCTGACGACGCGGACATCGACGCCGTCTTTAGCCAGTTCGTCTTTGGCGCTGACAGCGAGTTCGACTTCCGAGCCGCTGGCGATGATGATGGCGTCAGGAACGGCTTTCTTGGCATCGGCAATGACATACGCGCCTTTCAGGGCTTCTTTGCTGCTGCCGGCGAGCTGGGGCAGGTTCTGACGGGTCAGGACGAGGGCCGTC
>UMEZ01035037.1_pt1 | contig 14344 bp, 11 predicted proteins | sample 1964841 | NCBI WGS metagenome assembly UMEZ01 (sample SAMEA4836029, study PRJEB28245) | human gut metagenome | biome: gut microbiome; material: fecal sample | place: Denmark | collected 2008 | reverse complement strand
CGGCCCCCCAGTGGTAGCCGACGAGCTGCAGGGCGTAGGCAACCGGTGCGGCCGTCGTCTTGAACTGCAGATACGGAACCATGCCTGTGAGGATTGCCGAAACGACGATGTAGAGAATCGTGCAGATAATCAGGGACAAGATAATGCCGCGGGGCAGATCTTTCTGCGGATTCTTAACTTCTTCAGCGGCTGTGGAAACAGCGTCGAAGCCGATATAGGCGAAGAAGATGACCGATGCACCTGTGAAGACGCCGGACCAGCCGTAAGGCATGAAGGGCGTCCAGTTCGCCGGTTCGACGTGGCTTACGCCGAGGGCGATGAAGAGGCCGACGACAGCCAGCTTGATGACGACGATGATATTATTGACCAGCGAGCTCTGGGTGATGCCCTTCATATTGACCAGGGTAATGAGCCAGATGATAGCCATGGCCGGCAGGTTGATGAGGCCCCCTTCTTCCGGTGCCGTGACCAGCGCTTTCGGCAGGACCAGTCCCAGGTTCGTCATGATATTGGCGAAGTAGCCGGACCAGCCGATGGAAACGGCACTCAGCGCCAAGGTGTATTCCAAAATCAGATCCCAGCCGATGACCCAGGCCCAAAATTCGCCTAAGGCGACGTAACCGTATGTATAGGCACTGCCGGCGACAGGAATCATGGCTGCGAATTCAGAATAGCAGAGAGCTGCACAGCCGCAAGCCAGAGCGGCAATGATGAAGGAAATGACCAGGGCCGGCCCGGAATAATTGGCCGCCGCGATACCCGTGAGGACGAAAATCCCCGTACCGACGATACAGCCGATGCCCAGCATGGTCAGGCCGAAGGTCCCGAGAACGCGGTTCATGCCGCCGTCCTGCTTGGTCTCGGATAGGAACTCATTAATACTTTTCGTTCGGAAAATGTTCTTTGTCATAGGAACTCCCCCTTTTATCCCCTTAAAATCAAAAACCGCAAAGTCGGAAACGTAAGCATTTTACGTGTCCGCGCCTTTGCGGTTTCTGTTTATGGTTACATTATACACTTTATTTTAAACTTGTAAAGTATATTTTGTAACTTATTTAAATCTTATTAGAGATAAAAGGTTTAACCGTTAATGCTTTTTAAGAAAAATCGTTATTTTCTTTAATGGAGTTCACTCTGGAGCCAGTTCACGGCGTCGCCCATCATGTTCGTCGTCACGAAATGGCCGAGATCGTCATAGACGATGGACTGGGTCTTGACGTCCGTGCGCTGGCCCAGTTTTTCCAAATAGAGTTCCTGAGCCGCCCCGTCGACGACATCGTCGGCGCCGCCGCGCAGGGACAGGAGCGAACGGCCGCTGAGGCGGTCCATATGGGTATAGGGATCCATCGTTCTAAACTGCATCTGCAGAAAGCGGTAAGCCCTCGGCTTTTCGATGTGCAGGGCCGCGCGGAAGCGGCGGTCCGATTCATCCCACCAGCCCGAGCCGTTCATGACGATGCCCGTCTTGAATTCTTTGAACAGGCTCAGGGCGCCGAGAGCCGTGAAGCCGCCCATGGAATGGCCCATGACAGCAATAGGCGTATCAGGCCAGTTTTCCTGGATATATTCCAGCATCAGCGGGACTTCCGTCAGGTTCTGGAAGATGGTCTGCCAAAAATCAGAATAGGCGGTCTTGCTTTCGTAGTCCAGCGTGCCGCGGTGGCCGTGGTTGACGGCGTCGGGAATGACGACATCGTAGCCGTACGAAGCCAGGATACGGCCGCGGACGGCCTGGAATTCCTTCTGCGACGACCAGCCGTGATAAAACAGGACGACGCCTTTCGCTTTTTCGCCGGACGTGATGACCAAGCCCGGGATACCTTTGATACCTACTTCTTTTTCTTCAATCATGCTTATAAATCCTCTCTACTGTTTTTTATATAACCCCTGCGGTAAGCAAGGGGTTCCTGCAAAATTTCCGACCAAACGATGCCCGAATAGATGTCCCGCGCCTGCGGCGGCAGCTGGCTCCAGCCGGCCGGACGGACGCGCTGCGGCACGTGCGTCAAAGGAGCCGCCGGGGCAGGCTGCTTAGGAGACGGCACCGGCTTAGGGACAGGTGCCTGTTGCGGGGCAGGTGCTGCTTCAGCCTCTGCTGCCGCAGCGTCCGGCTTGGCTGGCTCCGGCGCCGGCTTACGCCGCGGCGGCACGGGAATCGGCCCTTTGCGGCGCGGATACCTGCGGCGGCGTAAAAGGTCCGGCAGGACGGCCATAATGACAAAAGCCAGGATGAGCCACACCATGTTGTCCATATGCGTCACCTACTTTTCCGGACGGTCGCCGTTTCCCCGTTCGTCCCGGGGCTGTTCGGCGCCCGTCGGGACGGTCTTGGTCTTGGGTACGCCGGCCTGGGCGACGGCGTCGCGCATCTTCGTGTCGGCCATGATGTTCTTCATATTATAGTAATCCATGACACCCAATTTCCCTTCGCGCAGGGCCTGAGCCAGGGCCAGGGGTACTTCGGCCTGGGCTTCGACGACTTTGGCCTGCATTTCCTGGGTATAGGCCTGCATTTCCTGTTCCTTGGCGACAGCCATGGCCCGCCGTTCTTCGGCTTTGGCCTGGGCGATCTGCTTGTCCGCTTCGGCCTGGTCCGTCTGCAAACGGGCGCCGATGTTGCGGCCGACGTCGACGTCGGCGATATCGATGGACAGGATTTCAAAGGCCGTGCCGGCATCGAGGCCTTTGCTGAGGACAGTCTTACTGATTTCGTCCGGATTTTCCAGGACCTGCGAATGGTCCCGGGCCGAGCCGACACTGGTGACGATGCCTTCACCGACGCGGGCGATGACCGTCGCTTCACCGGCGCCGCCGACGAGGCGGTCGATATTGGCCCGGACGGTGACGCGGGCCCGGACTTTCAGTTCGATGCCGTTCTGGGCGACAGCGGAAATGAAAGGCGTTTCGATGACCTTCGGGTTGACGCTCATCTGGACGGCTTCCAGGACGTCACGGCCGGCCAGGTCGATGGCGCAGGCCCGTTCAAAGGTCAGGGACATCGTCGCCCGGTGCGCGGCGATCAGGGCATCGACGACGCGGTCCACGTCGCCGCCGGCCAGATAATGCGCTTCGAGCTGATTGACGTTGACGTCGAGGCCGGCCTTATTGGCCTTGACCAGGGGCAGGATAATCTTCGACGGCACGACGCGGCGCAGGCGCATGCCGATGAGGTTGACGATACCTACGGAAACGCCGGCAGCCATGGCCGAAATCCAGAGACCGATGGGCACGAAGTGCAGGAAGAGCGAAATGATGATGACAGCGGCGACGATGATGATCAGCGGCACTGCCAGGAAAGATACGACAGACATAAAGATACCTCCTTCTCAGGGTTTGGGATGGCGTTCCGGTTCCGGTTCGACGACGACACGGCCGCCTTCGACTTTGACGACGCGGACGATGACGTCGCGGCCGATAAAAGAGCCGTTGGAGACGGCATCGACACGGTCCTTGCCGATGCGGATCGTACCGGACGGACGCAGGATGGTAATGGTCTTGCCCCGTTCATAGAGATATTTGCTGTAATCGGCCTGTGCCGTATAGCCCTTCTCTTTCGTAGAACGGTTCTTCAGGGTCAATTTGTCAAAGAGCCGGCTCTTCGGCAGATGGCGGCCGACCAGATAAAAGAGGATGATCGCCAGGACTGTGCCGCCGGCCAGGATATAGACGGCTTCATACGTCGCTCCGAGCATGAAGAAAAGGCTGCCGTAAAGGAGGACGACGCCGGCCAGGCCGAAGATGCCCACACCGGGCGAAGCCAGTTCCAGACCGATGCAGAGCAGGCTGATCAGGAAGGCGGCGATGATTTTCAAATCGACGGCCAGGGACTCGTTGCCGGAAAAGAGCAGGAGGCCGCCGAAGACGAAAGCCGTCGCAATGCCGGCACCGATGCCGGCCATCTTGATTTCCGCCAAGAGAGCGGCGATGATCAGGGCCACGAAGAGCGTGCGCACATAGGGATTCTGAAGTACGCCGATAACTTCGTCGCGCCAGTCCTTATCGACATAGACCAGGCTGGCGTCGCCCATGCTGTATAAGTCGAGGGCTTCGGAAATCGTGTCGGCCGAACCATCAGAAACATTGAGTTCCTTCGCCTGACTGTCCGAGAGGGCCAGGATTTTCCCGGCTTCCGCATAATCCGGATAGCCGTTCGTCTTGTCGACCATCGCTTCGGCGACGCTGGGATTATGGCCGTTCTCAGCAGCCGTGGCGCTGAATTCCGCCTTCAGGGCGGCGATATTCTTTTCCGTGTTCGGTATCGGTTCTGCCGCACCGATACTGCTGCCCGGCGCCATGATGATATGGCGGCAGGACAAAGCGATGAGGGCGCCGGCCGACCAGGCCCGGGACGTGACGTAAGCGATGGTCGGCACATTAGAAGCCATGAGCAGGTCCTTTATTTTCAGGGCACTGTCCACGCGGCCGCCCAGGGTATTGATGGGAATGACGACAGCCGCATCCCCTTCTTCTTCAGCCTGGCGCAGGCCGCGCTGAAGAAAGGCCGCCTGGCCATCATCGATATCGCCGGAAATCGGCAGGACGCGGACGGAATCGGCCTGTACAGCAGCCGCCGGTACGGCCAGGCCAAAGACAGCGAGACAAAAAACGACGGTAAATAGACGCAGTAAACGGGTCATTCCTTCACCTGCTTTCATTCACTTTTTGGCGGCGCTGCGATACATTGAAAATAACCGGCGCGCTGGAGTTTTTCCAGTTCTTCCGGTGAAATATTGCGGGCCGCTTGTTTTTCCAGTTCCTCAATAGGCTTGTCTTCAATCATATGAATCTTGTCGATGACCGCATCATAGACGGCAGGCGGCTTATTTTCCTTGATCCATTCCAGCATGTGGTCGAGCCACTTGCGGCACGTCCAGGAATCGGCACCGTGATTATGCCCCCTCAGGATCTGGATCTGCGCCTGTTCAGGAATCTTCGCCAGGAACCAGTTCCAGCGTTCTCTTTCAATCAGATAATGATAGAGCTCATCGACTTCGCGCAGATGCCGTTCATGAAGTTCCAGCGTATAGCGCGACCAAAATAAACTGAGCGTCATAAGACTACCTCCAAGCATATATACAAACTAGATTTATCTTAAAATATTCTACACCCTTTTGTCAAAGTCCTTCTTTCAAATTGTAAAATATTTGCAGGCATGAAAAAAAGGGTTCCCTTGCGGGAACCCTTTTTCGTGGTTCGTTTGGCGTTTGCCGTTCGTCGAAGATTTGCGCGGGCTCGCCACATGCGAGTCCCTACACCGGACTGCAGCCGTCCTCACGATGAACGACCTACGATGAACGATGAACTACGCGAGTTCATTTACGGGATTCAGGGATACTGACGCAGCAGCATCTTCCTCTTCTTCCCCGATGTAGGCTTCGGCCATTTTGGCGATGTCGTCTTCGCGGACATTCATGTCGGCGAGGCGGATATCGAGGTGCAGGTCCCTGGCCAGGTGGACGAGGCGGGATGTGCAGTCATCGGACGTGAAGCCGCCCATGGTGCGGGCCAGTTTGCCGTAGAGGAAGGGATCCTTGCCGGCTTTGGCGTCGATGACGACGGGGACAACGGCTGCCAGGAGGCATTCATCGGCAGGCCGCGAGAGGCTGGCCGCTGCTTTTTCCAGGCCTTTAGAGACGGGGCAGCCCGTTTCGGCATGGACCATGCAGCCGATGATGCTGGCCAGGACGACTTTTTCCCAGGCCGCTTTATCGGCTTTGTCGGCCGTATCACTGCAGACAGCTTCCAATTTTTCGTTAAGGATGTCGATGGCATAGAGAGCCATGGCATCGGTCAAAGGCTGGGCGTCGGCTGCTGTGTAGGCACCGATGCAGTCGCAGAGAGCGGCGAAGCCGTAGACGGCTCTTTCTTTCTGGCTCATATCGGTCATGCAGGCCGGATCGACGATGACCACTTTCGCCTGACCGCCGTCGAAGCAGGCATTGGCACGGTACGTCGTCGGCACGCAGGTCAGGGGCAGGCTGCCGGCAGCCTGGGCGATGGAACGGGCACATTTCGTGACATCGTAGCCGCCGACGGCGATGACGAAATCACTGTGATTCTTCTTGACAGCATCCATGGCCGAGGCTTCTGTAACGTCAAGGGATTTCCCGGTGACATGAACAAAGCGTGTCGTAGTGATACCGGCATCATGCAGGCTCGTTTCGATGGTTTTCATGACATCTTTACCCGCTGTCGCCGCATCAGTGACGATGAAGGCATTCTTGCCGTACGGTGCGAAGAGTTCGCCGGCGCGGCTTGCTTTACCACTGCCGAAAACGACAGAGACAGGCATGGAGAAGGAGAAGCTGAGCGGCTGCGAGACGTAGGTCACAGGCGCATCGGATTCAACATCGTGCAGGGCGGCTGCCATCGCTTCACCAAAGGCGAGGTCGCCGGCATCTTCAACGGCTGCATTGTCAGCAGCAACATCGATATGGGTAGCAAATTTGCTGCCGTATTTGGCTTTGCAGTAAATGCCGAAGAGGACGCCCAGGATGGACCAGCCGAGGACCATACCCCATTCCTGCGGTACGAGGGTCGCACCGGAACCGGGGACGACGTACATGACGACCATGAAGCCCGACATGAGAATGGCCATGGCGCCGACGAGTTTGTAATGGCTTACTTTGTAAGGACGAGGCATATCCGGCGCTTTCTTGCGCAGGATGACAAAGGAGATGGCGACCATGCAGTAGGCGACGCAGCAGCCGAAGTTGCCGGCATCGACGACCCAGACGAGCATCTTCTTGCCAAAGAAAGGCGCGATGATGGAAAGGAGACCGATGAGCAGGAGTGCCGTAATCGGCGTCTTGTACTTTTTGCTCAATTTAGCAAAGACATGCGGAATCATGTACGATTCAGCCATGGAATACATGGCGCGGCTGCCGCCGATGAGGAAGGAGTTCCAGCTGGTCAGGATGCCGCAGAGACCGCCGATAATCAGGACTTTCGCCATGATCGAGCTGTTGAAGGCAACGGCCATGGCATCGGCTGTAACGAGGCCGCCGACACCCTTCATGGCAACGGCGATTTCCGCGTTGTTCATGACATAGCCGACGCCGCCGATGATCAGAGCATAAAAGAGAACTGCCAAAACGATGGACAAAATGAGGATACGGCCGATTTTCTTCAGGGAAACGGAAATTTCTTCGGCTGCCTGCGGGATGACGTCGAAACCGATGAAGTAGAACGGCGTCATAACGGCAACGGCCAGGGTCCCTTTGACCATATCCGTCGTCGTAGCACCCATGAAGAGCTGGCCTTCCAGGTTGGAGACCGTACCGGTCAGGGCCGAGGCCGCGATCAGCAGGATGCCAACGCCGCCGATGATGACGGTCAGGATAGTCTGCAGGATAGCAGCCGTCTTCGTGCCGACGATATTGATGGCTGTAATGAAGATAGAAACGATGATGGCTACGGCCAGCCAGGACGCGTAGATATCGAAGCCGGCAACGGTATACATATAGCCGGTCAGGAAATCAGGATAAATATAAGCGACAATCGTCGGCAGGGCGCAGGCTTCGAAGCAGACGACGCTGACATACCCTAAGACAATCATCCAGGTACAAACAAAGGAGCCTAGCGGCCCCATGGCCTTGTAACTAAAGACGTGTTCGCCGCCGCACTGCGGCATGGCCGAGGTCAGTTCGGCGTATGTAAGACCGACAAAGAAAACCATGATGCCGCCGATCACGAACCCCAGCATGGCGCCCAGGACGCCGCCTTCCATAATCCAGTCACCGGTCGAGACGACCCAGCCCCAGCCGATCATGGCACCAAAGGCGATGACCAATATGTCCCAAGCACTTAGGACTTTATCAAAATCAGACTTTTTTGCTGCCGCCATGTTTCATTCCCCCTCATGACTCTTCAAAACGCATCTCTACGAATGATTTAATGAATTTCGCCGTCCGTGCCCAACCGAGGACGCTGCTGTCGACCAGCAGGTGGCGGTTGTGACGGTCACCGCGATAGGTGCCGGTGATGTATTTGTAACGGCGGTGCAGTGCATTGTCACAGTCCCGGATCATTTCCTTGGCATGGCGTTCAGATAAGTTCATCTTTTCCATGATCGTCCTGACCCGGACGTCGACCGGTGCGTAGATGAAGACGTTGACGACATCATCCTGCCCCTTCAGGATGTAGTCGCTGCAGCGTCCGATGATCACGCACGAAGATTTCGCCATTTTACGGATGACGTCGAACTGCGTATAAATGACTTTATTCGATAAGTTGGCGTAGCGCGTTCCCAGGGATGTTTCGATACCGTAAGGAACGAAATTCTTGTTGTCTGCTTCTTCTACGAGATGTTTTTCTACGCCGATTTTTTCCACGACTTTATCTACGAGATCGCGGTCGTAATACTCAATGCCCAGCGACTTGGCCAGCATCTTGCCGATTTCCGGTCCGCCGCTGCCGTATTCACAACCGACAGTGATGACGAAGTGTTTCATCCCTTTTCCCCCTTTTGGAAAAGGTGCCTGCCAACCCCTCACTGTGGCAGACACCTTCGTATACCCCTCTAATTCTTATTTTGCCAATTCTTCAACGGATTCCTTGATGATGGCAATGGCTTTGTCGACGTGTTCCTTCTGCAGGATGAGCGGCGGTACCAGGCGCAGGACGTGCTGGCCGATGGCCGTTGTGAGCATGTGCTTGTCGAAGCATTTATGCTTCAAGTCGACGCTGTTGATCTTGTCGTCGAATTCAAGACCTAAGAAGCAGCCCTGGCCGCGGGCTTCCTTGAGGTGCGGCAGTTTTTCACGTGCCTGTTCGAGGAAGTACGCACCCATCTTTTTGGCGTTGCCGGCCAGGTCTTTGTCCAAAAGTTCGTTGACTTCGGCAAGAGCAGCGGCGCAGCAGACCGGATGGCCGCCGAAGGTGCTGCCGTGGGAGCCCATGGTGAAGGCTTTGGAAACATCTTCACGGGCGCAGATGGCTGCGATCGGCATGCCGCCGCCAAGGGCTTTCGCCATGGAGACGATATCCGGTTTGATGCCGTAGTTCATGTAGGACATGACGGCACCCGTGCGGCACCAGCCGCTCTGGACTTCGTCGAGGAGGAGGAGAAGGCCTTTTTCATCGCACAGTTTGCGCAGGCCCGTAAGGAATTCCTTCGTGGCCGGATGGACACCGCCTTCGCCCTGGACCGGTTCGACCATGATGCCGATGGTGTTTTCCGTGATAGCATCTTCAAAGGCTTTCAAATTATTGAATGCTGCATATTTGAAGCCCGGTGTCATGGCACCGAAGCCGAGCTGGCAGGCGTTGTCCGGCTGGCCCGTCGCACTCATGGAACCAAAGGTGCGGCCGTGGAAGGATTCTTTTGCCGTGATGATTTCGTATTTGTTGGGACCAAAGTGTTCAACGCCGTATTTACGGGCCATCTTGATCATCGCTTCGTTGGCTTCTGCACCGGAGTTCTGGAAGAAGATCTTGTCCATGCCGATGGTCGTGCAAATCTTTTCAGCGAGCAGTGCCTGCGGAACCGTGTACGGATAGTTGAAAGTCTGCATGATATCCATGCACTGGTCGATGACGGCCAGGACGACTTTATCGTTGCAGCTGCCTGCGCTGTTGACGGCGATGCCTGCGTAGAAATCAAGGTACGGCGTGCCGTTTTCATCGTAGACGTACATGCCTTTGCCGCGTTCAGCGATCATGTCGAAGCGTTCGTACGTTTCGATCATGTATTTGTCTACTTTTGCCTTGATATCTTCTTTTGTAAGTCCTACATCGCGTAATCTCATTCGTAACTCCCCCTAAACTAATATGAATCCATAAAGAAATAATAACGTACAAAGAATCCCCTAAATAAAAACAGAGGCAAGGAAATCTGACATTTCATCAGGCTCCCTTGCCTCTTGCTTCTACTATTTTCTTTGTTGGTAATAGTGTAGTACTTTAGACTTTATTTGTCAATATGTTATTTGCTTTTATTTTTATAAATCCTAAAGTTTTTTACTTTCCGATTTTTAACGTTACACGTTGCACCCTTATTTGCGGTAGAGACCCATGGCCTTTGCGGCTTTTTCATAAGTCACGCTGGCCTTGGCGTGGGCCTTGGCTGCGCCCTTGTCGAGGATTTCATCCAGTTCAGGGTCGCCGACGAGCTGTTTGTAGCGCTGCTGGATCGGTTCGAGGACGGAAATGACGGCATCGGCGACGTCTTTCTTGAAGGCGCCGTAGCCCTTGCCGGCATAGGCCGCTTCGACCTGTTCATGCGTCTGGTCCGTAACGGCCGAGAAGATTTCGATGAGGTTGGAAATGCCCGGTTTCTTTTCCTTATCGTAGTGGACGGAGTTTTCGCTGTCCGTCTGGGCGCGCTTGATCTTCTTTTCGATGGCCTTCGGGTCGTCGAGGAGATAAATCGTCGCCGTCGTGTTGTCGTCGGACTTGCTCATCTTCTTCGTCGGTTCCTGGAGGCTCATGACGCGCGTGCCGTCCTGGCCGAGGTAGATGTCAGGAATGGTGAAGACTTCGCCGTAGAGGCGGTTGAAGCGCTGTGCCAGGTCGCGCGTGATTTCCATGTGCTGCTTCTGGTCATCGCCGACGGGGACGAAGTTCGTCTGGTAGAGGAGGATGTCCGCTGCCATCAGGGGCGGATAGGTCAAGAGACCCGCCGGGATGGAGTCGCCCCGTTTAGAAGCCTTGTCCTTATACTGGGTCATGCGTTCCAATTCACCGACGTAAGACAAGGTAATCATCATCCAGCCCAAAAGCGCGTGTTCCGGGACTTCGGACTGAACGAAGAGCGTCGATTTTTCAGGATCGAGGCCCGAAGCCAGATAAATAGCGGCCAGGTTGCGCGTCCGTTCGTGCAGGAGCGCCGGGTCCTGGGGAACCGTGATGGCGTGCTGGTTGACGACGCAGTAGTAACATTCGTTGCCGTCCTGGATTTTCGAGAAATTGCGCAGGGCCCCTAAATAGTTGCCCAAAGTAAGATTGCCGCTCGGCTGGATGCCGGAAAAGATAACTGCCATAGTAATGACCTCCTGATTCAATAAAAAAATCCTTCCATCCCTCATAATAGGGACGAAAGGAAAGTCAGTTCCGCGGTACCACCCTGGTTGGCAAGATTGCCCGGCTCATATGCACACTATGATGCATTCTTCTCAGATAACGGCAGAAGTTCCGGCGGTGCCTACTCGCGTTCAGCCCGCATCTCCCAGGCCCATTCCCGCACATGTCCTCTTCGCCGGACTTCCACTGCCACCGGCTCGCTGTCAAGGGTGTCATGACGGTACTTGCTCCCGTTCATCGACGTTCTTTATCTTTTTACTGCATCTATCTTATATCGCTGATCAGGACTTGTCAAGTTTTTCTCTGTCAGACATACATTTTCTTTATGACAAAGCATTTTTTATAGGCATTATCCTAAGTATTGAAAGCAGATTCCCGTCCTGCTATACTACAGTTATAGCCAACTGTTGTGGCTTTAAAGTATCCCTTCCACATCAAACTTCAAACTAAGTAAAAAAGAAACTAAGTAAAAAAGGAGTAAAACGATGAAAGGAAAATATAAAAAAATTGCCGCTGCCGTCCTCGCCGTCGCTGCCGTCGCCTCCCTCGGTGCCTACAACTTCCTGCCGGGCACGAAGACCGTCGCTAAAGCCGGTGTCAAGGCCACCAAGGCCGCAGCGTCCCACTACCTCTCGACGGACAGCGTCGACGCCGCCAATGTCCGCCAGATCATCACGGCCGACAGCACGACGTCGCGGACCTTCATGTGGCAGTCGGACTACGCCGAAGACGGGGCAGTCGTCGAATACCGTAAAGCCGGCAACGATGATACGATCATGCAGCTTCCTGCGGAAAGCAAAGATTTCAGCGATGACGGCGTGACGACGTACATCCACACGGCAAACGTGACGGACCTGACACCAGGTACATCCTATGAATACCGCGTCGGCTACGGCGACAAGCGCAGCGCCTGGACGCCTTTCCAGACGGCTCAGGGCAATGATTTCAAGGCTCTCATCTTCCCGGACTCCCAGTCCAGCGACTACAGCGTCTGGGCCGCGACGGCGAAGCCTGCCTGGCAGCGCAACCAGGATGCCCAGTTCTTCATCAATATGGGCGACCTCGTCGACAACGGCCAGGACCACTACCAGTGGAATGCCTGGTTCGACGTAGTCAGCGAGATGATCGCCCGCATCCCTGTGGTGCCGCTCATGGGCAACCACGAAACGTATGACAAGGACTGGAAAGTACGCATGCCGGAAGCCTACCTGCACCTCTTCTCCCTGCCCAAACTCGACCAGTCGCAGTACCAGAACCAGTACTATTCCTTCGACTACGGCGACGTCCATTTCGTCGTCCTCAACACGCAGTCCCAGGAACTGAAGGACTTCGAACCCAATCTCGACGCCGATGAAGTGGCCTGGTTCAAAGAAGACATGGCCAAGACGACGAAGAAATGGAAAATCGTCCTCATGCACAAGGACCCCTTGCAATATGGCTTTGCCAACCGCCCCGAACCAAGGGCAGAAGGCTTCTCACCGGAAGGACAGCTCTGGATGCCCCTCTTCGACGAATACGGCGTCGATGCCGTCCTCTCGGCCCACCTGCACACCTACCGCGACCGGGGCCACATCAAGAACTTCCAGCGCGATGAATCGGGTCCGCTCTACCTCATTACCGGCGTCGCCGGCAACGTCCAGTATCCGGGCCTCTGGAAGCAGCACAGCCTCGACGAATACGTCGCCCCCCAGCCGGAAACGGACAACTACATGACCCTCGATGCCAGTGAAGACAGCCTGACTTTCCGCAGCTTCCTGCCCGACGGCCAGCTTCTCGAAGAAAAGAGCATTTCTTCCCACAAATGAAAAGAAATATGATATAATAGGTACAAATCCGGAAGTTCCTTCAAAACGGTACGGATATGAATTTACAAGGAGGACACAAACAATGGCAAAGATTACAAAAGACACGGGTATCATTGAAGCCGTTCAGAAATATCCGCAGATCATCGAAATCTTCCAGCAGTACGGTCTCGGCTGCATTGGCTGCATGGCTGCACACTTTGAAACCATCGGCCAGGGCGCCGGTGCCCACGGCATCGACGTCGACGCACTCATCGCCGACATCAACGACTGCATCGCTGAAAGCGCTGCGAAATAAGAGAGTAAAAAAAGACCTGTCGCTTACGCGACGGGTCTTTTTTTGTGGTTCGTGTGTTGTGATTCGTTTGCCGTAAAAAGAAACGGATTACTACAAACTGCAAACTAAAAACTCATTCCCGATGGCTGACGCTGCCGCCGTCGAGGCTTTCGGGGTAGCCGCGCTGCGCGAAGTCGGCTGCGGCCGTGAAGAGGATATCTGTCGACGAGTTGAGGGCCGTTTCCGTCGAGTCCTGGAGGACGCCGATGATGAAGCCGACGCCGACGACCTGCATGGCGATGTCATTGGAGATGCCGAAGAGGCTGCAGGCCATAGGAATCAGGAGGAGCGAGCCGCCGGCAACGCCGGAAGCACCGCAGGCACCGATGGCCGAGAGGACGCTCAAAAGGAGTGCTGTCGGGAAGTCGACAGCGATGCCCAGGGTATGGACAGCGGCCAAGGTCATGATGGAAATGGTGATAGCCGCACCGGACATGTTGATGGTTGCGCCGAGCGGAATGGTGACCGTATACGTATCGGGGTTGACGCCGAGTTCTTTCGCCAGCGAAAGGTTGACCGGGATGTTGGCTGCCGAGCTGCGCGTAAAGAAGGCCGTGACACCGGAAGTCTTGATGCACTTCCAGACCAGCGGATACGGATTGCGGTGGATCTTGGCATAAACGATGATCGGGTTGACGACGAAGGCGAAGAGGAGCATCGTCCCTAAGAGCAGGCAGAGGAGCTTGGCATAGCCGATGAGGGCACCGATACCGTTGGAAGAAACGGAGTCAGCGACGAGGCCCATGATGCCGAGTGGTGCGAGGCGGATGATCCACTGGACACAGGTCGTGACGGCATCAGCACAGTCATCAAGGACGGCTTTCGAAGCGTCCGAGACGCGGCGGACAGCGAAGCCGAAGAGGCAGGCCCAGCCGAGGATACCGATGTAGTTGCCCGTCATAAGGGCATGGACCGGGTTATCGACGATGTTCTTGAGGAGCGTCGTCAGGACTTCCGCAATGCCTTCCGGCGCCTTATTGGTGGCAGCGGAAACGTCCAGCTGCAATGTCAGCGGGAAGACGAAGCTGATCATGACGGCGAAGAATGCCGCCAGGAAGGTACCGATGAGGTACAAGATAATGACATCTTTGATGTTCGATTCATGGTCTTCCTGTTTCCGTGCCAGCGCAGCGGCGACGAGGACAAAGACCAGTACCGGCGCGATGCCTTTCAAAGCACCGAC
>UMEZ01100183.1_pt1 | contig 14375 bp, 9 predicted proteins | sample 1964841 | NCBI WGS metagenome assembly UMEZ01 (sample SAMEA4836029, study PRJEB28245) | human gut metagenome | biome: gut microbiome; material: fecal sample | place: Denmark | collected 2008 | reverse complement strand
GGCAAAATTATCCGTACACATGCCCGCTATATTGCCAAGTGCAAACAGCCCCAGCACCAGCAGCATCACTTTTTTGCGTTCCATACCGGAAAACAGCAGCGGCATAACCGGGCCTGAAAATGCTACCGCCAGCGCAAAAAGGCTTATTAAAAGCCCTGCCTGCGGTATGCTTACGCCAAAGCGCTCCGCCAGAAGCGGCAAAATGCCTATAACGCCCATTTCGGTATTGATAATGCTGAACACGCCAATGGTTAAAATAAATATCATTAAATTACTGTTTGATTTTAACAATGCAGTTTCTCCTTTAAATTTTTATAATTAAAGCCGCTTTAACAAATTTATTATAAAAAACGCCATTGTTAAAAACAAATACTTAATTTGGTTGTTTTATATGCTTTTTAAGTATAAATTTTTACAAACGCCTGTTGAACTTTTGCACTAAAAATATTTACAAATAAAATAATTGGTGTAATATATAGTATGATGTAAGCAAAAGCTAACCATTACGCATTTCAGTTTAACAATATGCTTTTGAGAAATAAAATACTGGAAAATATTTTAAACTTGTGTTATTATAGAAAGCAGACGCAATTTTAAAAACAATATTTTTTATTAATTAGCAAAAGTCATTCCTAAATGGAGGATTTTATATGCAGATAGGTTTGGATATCGGCAGCACCACTGTAAAAATAGCCGTGCTGGATGATGCCGGAAAACTGCTTTTCAGTAAATATGCCCGTCATGCCAGCCGCATTACGGAAACCATAAAAACCATACTCGATGAACTTGCCGCGCAGATGCCGTGGCTCAAAACAGCACATCTTGCCATCAGCGGCAGCGCAGGCATTGGCGTTGCCGAAAGCTGCGGCGTGCAGTTTGTGCAGGAAGTTTTTGCAGAAAAAATATGTACGGAACGCCTTAACCCGGATACGGACGTTGTTATTGAACTGGGCGGCGAAGATGCTAAAATATTATTTTTAGGGCGGCATTTTGACGCCCGCATGAACGACAGCTGTGCAGGCGGCACAGGGGCTTTTATCGACCAGATGGCTTCTTTGCTGAATGTACCGGCCGAAGAACTTGACAAACTGGCAGCTACTGCCAAAACACGCTACACCATTGCCAGCCGCTGCGGCGTATTTGCCAAAAGCGACATTCAGCCCCTTTTAAACCAGGGCGCAGAAAAAAATGACCTTGCTGCAAGCATTTTTGACGCCGTTGCCAGTCAGGCGGTAACAGGACTTGCCAAAGGCCGCCCCATTAAAGGCAACGTGCTTTACCTTGGCGGCCCGCTGACATTTTTTGCCTGCCTGCGCGCCAGCTTTGACAAAATTTTAAATTTACAGGGCACCTGCCCAGAAAACAGCTTATATTATGTGGCAATGGGCTGCGCTTTTTGTGCCGAACACACCGTAGACCTTACCACGCTGGCGGAAAAAATGCGCGCTGCGGATGCCAACCGCCAGTTTGAGCATTTGCCGCCGCTGTTTAAAAATATTGAAGAATATGACGCCTTTGTTGCGCGCCATAACCGCGACAATGTTCAGCGAGGCGATATTGCAGCCGCCAGTGAAGCCTATCTTGGCATCGACAGCGGCAGCACAACCATAAAAATTGCCGTAGTTGCGCCGGACGGCAAACTGCTTGATTCTTTTTACCAGAGCAACAAAGGCAACCCGGTTGTTGCCGTGCGCGATTACCTGAACGGATTTTACGAAAAATACCCCAACTGTAAAATACTTGCCGCTGCCGTTACGGGCTACGGCGAAGAACTTATAAAACACGCCTTCCACGCCGATTACGGCATTGTGGAAACCATGGCGCATTTTATTGCTGCCAAAAGCCTTTTGCCGGAAGTGGATTTTATTCTTGACATCGGCGGGCAGGACATTAAATGCCTTAAAATACATAACGGCTGCATCGACAACATCTTTTTAAACGAAGCATGCTCCAGCGGATGCGGCAGCTTTTTGCAGACTTTTGCCGGCATTCTCGGTTACAGCGCGGAAGATTTTGCCAAAATAGGCCTTTTTGCCGATAAACCGGTTGACCTTGGCAGCCGCTGCACCGTATTTATGAACAGCAACGTAAAGCAGGCGCAGAAAGACGGGGCTTCCGTTGCCAATATCAGCGCCGGGCTTTCCATAAGCATTGTTAAAAACGCACTGTTTAAAGTTATACGCCCTTCCGGGCCCGATGACCTTGGCAAACACATTGTTGTGCAGGGCGGCACCTTTTTAAACAACTGCGTGCTGCGCGCCTTTGAGCAGGAATTGAACCTTGAAGTTGTGCGCCCCGATATAGCAGGTTTAATGGGTGCTTATGGCGCAGCCTTATATGCGCAGGAACGCCGCAAACTGCATCCGCAGGATTCCGCGCTGCTTAAAGCGGAACAGCTGCGCACTTTTTCACATACGGTAAAATCCGTTACCTGCGGGTTATGCAGCAACCACTGCCACTTAACGGTAAATATCTTTGCCGACGGCAAACCCTATATCAGCGGTAACCGCTGCGAACGCCCGGTTACACACTGCGCGCCCAACGACAGCCTGAACCTTTACCGCTACAAGCTGCAGTTACTGGAAGAATTTAAGCCTGTACCCGGCAAGCGCGGCAAAATCGGCCTGCCGCTCGGCCTTAATATGTACGAACTGCTGCCGTTTTGGCATACCTTTTTTACGGAGCTGGGCTTTGAAGTAATTACCAGCCCCATTTATGACAAAACCATTTTCCAGAAAGGCCAAAACACCATTCCGAGCGACACGGTATGTTACCCCGCAAAAATGATGCACGGCCATATTAAATGGCTGCTGGCGCAGGGCATTACAAGCATTTTTTACCCCTGTATGACCTACAATGTTGACGAGGACACAGCGCAGAACTGCTATAACTGCCCTGTTGTTGCCTATTATCCCGAAGTTTTGGCGGCAAACATTGAAGAATTAAAAAATATTCACTTCTTTTACGATTACCTTGGCCTTTTGAACAAAAAACTGCTGGCCAAAGAATTATACAAAATGCTAAGCCCCGTTTATACGGATTTGAGCAGTGCGGAAATTAAAAACGCGCTTACCCCCGCTTTTAAGGCTTACCGGGATTTTGAAGCCCGCGTTAAGGAACAGGGTAAAAAAATAACCGAAGAAGCCTTAAGCAAAAACATGCCGGTTATTATCCTTGCAGGGCGCCCGTACCATACCGACCCGAAAATTAACCACAGCATAGACCGCCTTATTACCGGACTGGGCGCTGCTTTAATCAGCGAAGACTCTGTAAGCGGCAATATTGACCGCAAAGATTTGAACAAAGACCTGGAAGTTTTAAACCAGTGGACCTATCACAGCAGGCTGTATGCCGCCGCTAAATTTGCCGCGCAGAACCCTGCCATGAACCTTGTTCAGCTTGTAAGCTTCGGCTGCGGCTGCGACGCCATTACGGCTGACGAATGCCGCCGCATACTGGAAGAAAGCGGCAAAATTTACACCCAGATAAAAATTGATGACATTGAAAACCTTGGTGCGGCACGCATAAGGCTGCGCAGCCTGTTTGCGGCACTGGGCTTTGAATGCTGAAATAATTTTTGAAGGAGCAATTTTTATGTCAGAAACTGTGCTACCGGTTTTTACCAAAGAAATGAAAGCTACGCACACCATACTCGTGCCGAATATGCTGCCGTTTCATTTTGCCTTGCTGCGTTCCGCGCTGCAAAGCTGCGGCTACAAAGCCGAAATTTTACAGAACACCGGCCGCAACGTTATTGAAACAGGGCTGAAATACGTTAACAGCGATATATGTTACCCGGCGCTGCTCGTTATCGGGCAGATTATAAGCGCGCTGGAAAGCGGCAGATATGACCTCAGCAAAACGGCCGTTATGCTTAGCCAGACAGGCGGCGGCTGCCGCGCTTCCAATTATATATACCTTCTGCGCAAAGGCATGGAAAAAGCAGGGCTCGGCAATGTGCCAATCATCAGCCTTAATGTAAACGGCATGAACGAACAGCCCGGCTTTGAGCTTAACCTTGCCATGATAAAAAAATTTATGGCCGCCATTATTTACGGCGACACTTTAATGTACCTTGCCAACAAAACCCGCCCCTACGAAACCATTAAAGGCGCAGTGGACGAACTGGCAGGCAAATGGCTGAACAAGCTTGAAACTGCTTTTATGGAAGGCAAAGCGCAGGCTACCGGAACCATGAAACAGCTTTCGCGTGCTCTTGCGGAAGACTTTGCCGCCCTGCCGCAAAAAGCGGAGCATAAAATAAAAGTTGGCATTGTCGGCGAAATTTACATTAAATACGCAGGGCTTGGCAACAACAATTTAGAGCAGTTTTTACAGAAGCAGAACTGTGAATATATGCTGCCAGGGCTGCTGAACTTTATTATGTACTGCGCCGACACTTACTTAACGGACTATAAACTGTACGGCGGCAAATTTTTTAAATACGGCATTTCCAAAATGGCAATGCTTTATTTAAAACGTTTGGAAAAAATAATGCTTTCCGCACTTTCCACCCCGCCCTTTAAGCCGCCCGCTTCTTACGAAGAAACCAAAGCGCTTGCCAAAGGCGTTATAGGCTACGGCAACAATATGGGCGAAGGCTGGCTTTTAACGGCCGAAATGCTGGAACTTGCCAAAAACGGCTACAACAACATCATCTGCGCACAGCCCTTCGGCTGCCTGCCTAACCATATAGCCGGGCGCGGCATGCTTAACAAAATCAAGGGAATTGCCGAAAATGCCAATATCCTGCCGATTGATTACGATTCCAGCGCTTCTAAAGTAAATCAGGAAAACCGCATTAAATTAATGCTGTCTACCGCCGAATAAAATTCTAAACAAAAAAATTACCCCGTTGCCAAAGAACTGACAACGGGGTTTATTTTTACCGTTATTTAATTAATTGCTGCCCTGATAAACCATGCCCTGAATATCGGTATCGGCTTTAACCTGTACAAAGGTGGTGGAGCCTGCCGGAATATTTACGGATTTGCCGGTTACAAAAGCACCGCCGATAATACCTACCGGGCCAAGCACTACCATGCCGCCGATAGCGGCACCGGCTGCACCGGCAACTGTTTCGGCTGTCTGTTTGGCAATATCGCCGAGGAATACTTTAACGCGTGTATTATCAATAGCGTAAATAAAGCCAAAGTCAACATCAATGCGGGCATCCTGGCCGAACATACGCGGGCCTACAACCTTGGTTACCTTGCCAACGCCTTCAGCGCCTTTCGGCAGTACCAGCACATCATTAACAAAAACATTGTCGGCAACTTTGTATTTTACAACATCGCCTGCTTTTGCGGTTTTGCTGCTGAGGTCTTCGGCAAATTCAAGCTTGATTACGGAATCTTTCGGCAGAGTTACGGTTTCAACAACAACAATGCCGTCCTGGAAAGCAAGGTTTGCCAGTGCTTCAAGGCGTCCTGCAAGAGAGCCTGCGCCAACTTCGCCGTTCAGCATGGTTTCCAGTGCTTCAATACGGCTTTTGGCCGGTCCGCCTGCCGTGCTTTCGGTAAACTGCCATTCAACGGCATTCAGCTTGGTTAAAAAGCTTGCTTCGCCGCTGCCGGCATAACCGTTGATATAATCATACAAATTATTAACTCTATTTAAAATAGGGTCAGTGGTAATGGTGCCGTAAACGTCATCTTCAAGGCTGTCCATTCTGCTGACCAGTGCGCCTGCCTGTTCCGTACCATATAATGTAACTTCCAGCGCACCAAGTTTTTCGCTGGCAGACATTGTTTTCGGCGCAGCGGAGGCTTCAATGGCAGCGCTGGCGGAAATTTCGTCACCTGCTGCGGCTAAAGCTACGCCCGGAAAGGCAGATGTAACAGTAAGTGTTAACGTTAAAAATAAAGTAAGGAGTTTTTGTTTCATTTCATTACCTCCGTGCAAAAATATATATTAATTATATCATAAAAAGGCTTAAAAAAACAGTAAACTAATTGAAAACCGGGCAAGCATTAAAGCAAAGCCCGGTTTTATTTATTATTTTAAATATTTTGCAAAACTTGCCGCTACGGCATCTTTCATTTCGTCCATTTTGGCAAAGCGCCTTCTGTGCTGGGCACGTTTGGAAGGCTTCAGTTCCTCCATGGATTTTCTGTATTCGGGAATGGGTATTTTGTAAAAACGCTTGTCGTCAAGCTGCGTTCCTTCACATTCCTGCCAGAAGGCATCCAGTGAAGTTTTCAGTTTGCGGTCCACGCGGATATGGTTCATGGCATAATAGCCTTCGTTGCTGACGGCGTAAATGCTTTCGCAGCCCAATGCCGCCGCCACGTTGCGGATGCCGTAAAAAATAAGGTTTTTGGTGCGGTAGCCGTAAAAGGCTTTGGTCAGACCTTTAATAACTTCCGAACCGTTGGGCGTTCCCTGCAATGCGCCAATCCACAACGCAGGCTCGCCGTTTTTACCGGGCGCCAGCCAGAACATAATCTGATACAGCGCTTCTTTATCCCACATCAGCACCAGCGAAAGGCAGCCTTCCTTGCGCTGCCCGGCGTGGAACCATAATTCCAGCGTCAGCGGCTTTTCTTCGTAGCTGTCTTCCCACAGGCGCAGCATTTCGCCTTCTGCATAAAGCCTGCGCAAAGCGTCTTCGGTTAACTTGCTTTCCAAAAATTCCACATGCCCTTTTACAAGGCTGATGCGTTCATCATAGGTGGAGTTTTTGTAAAAGAACTGCCTTGTCGCCTGCTCCACAAAACTTGTTGTATGGCGCAGCATATCACGGCGCAGCGGCGTTGCCGCAAAGAAATCCAGCAGGCCGCCAATCTGTTCGCTGTGCAGCATGCAGCGGGAACGGAAAACAACGTACCTTTTCCATTCTTTCAAGCGTTTGGTATTGTACAGGCTATGCCCGATATGTTGTAAAATTTCTGTATCCATGTCAGCCTCGCAATTGTTTGATATGTTACATTATACCATATTGCAGGCCTTACTGCCAGTTATGCTTTGTCGCGGTCATACATCGGGCGCAGGCGGTCCTGCATAGGAATTTTATCGGCTGCAGCCGCAAGCAGCGCCCATTCATACAGCGTGCTCTGTGCGCCAACGGGCTCCAGGCGGTTGGTAACACGGCGGTAAGTGCCGTTCGATTGCATCATGTGCGCGCCAACGTTATCGCGCAGGTACAAATCAAGCACTTTTTTAATACGCTCGATATGCACCGGCGTTTCAACCGGGAAGAACAGTTCAACGCGGTCGTTAAGGTTACGCGGCATCCAGTCTGCACTGGAGAGGAAAAGCTGTTCCTTGCCGCCTCCATGGAACCAGAAAATACGGCTGTGTTCCAGCTGCCTGCCGACAATGCTGCGTACGGTAATGTTGTCGCTGATGCCGTCCATGCCAGCCCGCAGGCCGCAGATACCGCGGATGATAAGGTCTATTTTAACGCCCGCCATGGAAGCTTCATACAGTTTCTGAATAACGGGGTAGTCAATCAGCGAGTTCATTTTGGCAATGATATGCCCGGTACCGCCTTTTTTAACAATGCTGATTTCGTTGTCGATAAGTTCATAAATCTTTTTACGCAGGCCGAGCGGCGCCATAACCAGTTTGTTCCATACTGGCGGGTCCGAATAACCGGACAGTACATTGAAGAACGCCGAAGCGTCGCTGCCAAACTGGTCGTTGGCTGTCATCAGGCCCATATCGGTATAAAGTTTGGCCGTGTTATCGTTGTAGTTGCCTGTGCCAAGGTGCACATAGCGCTTAATGCCGTCTGCTTCCTTGCGCACAACCAGAATAATTTTGGCGTGGGTTTTAAGGCCCATCAGGCCGTAAATTACGTGGCAGCCTGCTTCTTCAAGCCTGCGTGCCCAGATGATATTGTTTTCTTCATCAAAGCGCGCTTTTAATTCTACCAGTACCGTTACCTGCTTGCCATTTTCGGCAGCGCGGGCAAGGGCCGCAACTATCGGCGAGTTGCCGCTGACACGGTAAAGAGTCTGCTTGATGGCAAGTACGTTCGGGTCGTCGGCAGCGTCGCTTACAAATTTAACTACCGGGTCAAAGCTTTCATAGGGGTGGTGCAAAAGCACGTCGCGTTCACGCAGAACCTTAAAGATGTCGCTGTCGTCCGGCAGCTCCAGCGGGCGCTGCGGCATAAATGGCTCGTACAGCCAGGGCCACATGCCCGGCAGCGAAGCAAATTTAAAGAAGCAGGTTGCGTCAAGCGGCCCGTTAATTTCATAAACCTCCTGCTCGGTAATGTCCAGATTATCGTACAGGAATTTTCTGATGCGGCTGTTGGCCTTATTGTAAATTTCCAGCCTTACGGAAGCGCCGCGCGTACGTTTGCGCAGGGATTTTTCCACTTCTTTCAGCAGGTTGTCGATATCGTCCTCGTCAAATTCCAAATCGGCGTCACGCGTAATGCGGAACGGCACAACATCCAGAATTTTACAGCCGCTGTACAAATCGGAGCAGTGCTCGTTAATAACATCTTCCAAAAATACAAAGCTGCGTTTTTCCTCGCCGGGAACTTCCAAAAGGCGCGGCAGTACGGAAGGCACCTGCACGATGCCCATGCTGTCTTCGCCTTCCTGGTTGGTAAGTTCTACCGCAAGGTTCAGCGTTTTGTTTGCCAAAAACGGAAACGGGCGCGAGGCGTCAACAGCCATCGGCGTAAGTACGGGGAAAATTTCTTCCTGATAATAAGCCTCCAGCCAGCGGCGGCCTTTTTCGCTCAATTCGCTTACGCGGCAAATGTAAATGCCAGCCTCACGCAGCTCCTTAACCAGCGAAAGCAGATATTTGTTTAACAGCTTCATCTGGTCATGCGCCGCTTTGCTTATTTCTTCAAGCTGGGCTTTAACGGTAAGCCCAGCCGCGTCGCGTTTGTTAATGCCGTTTTCGTACTGGTCCCACAGGCCTGCCACGCGCACCATAAAAAACTCATCAAGGTTAGACGCGGTAATGGCAACAAATTTCAAGCGTTCCAAAAGCGGCGTGGTTTTTACGCCGGCTTCGCGCAGTACGCGCAGGTTAAATTTTAACCAGCTGAGTTCGCGGTTAAAAAAGTATTCCGGTTTATTAAGATTAATTTTTTCGTTCTTTTCCATTTATCTGTCCACCCGTTCCAAAACTGCCTGTAATCCGTAAACTTCTTCAAAGAAGGATGCCTTGGAGGCAAAAGTCCATTCTTCTATCGTCAAATCTTCAAGGGTAACGGCTTCCACCTTCATTACGCCGTTTTTAACGTTAACGCGGCAGCTTTTGATTTTTTGCTTATAGCTGCGGTCCATGGCATCTGCAAGACGCACCAAAGCGGCTATTTTTGCTACCAGCGGCATAATTTCCGGAGACATTTCTTCAACTTCGGCATGGCGTTTGCCGCTGAACAGCCTGTGCGCATGGTAATAGCTTGCCAGCGCCACTATTTTTTTGTCCATTTCGCTAAAGCCTAAAATGTCGCACGACATAATCAGCATATAGCTGTACAGCGAATGGCTGCGCAGCGAAACGTATTTGCCGATATCGTGCAGCAGCGCGGTTGCCTGCAAAAGAATGCGGCTGTGGCTGTCGAGCCCGTGGTGTTTGCCGAGTTTATCGAACATGGCAAGGGCAAGCTTGGCCACCTGGCGCGAATGTGCTTCGTCATACTGGTAACGCTCACCAATGCTGTACAGAAGGCTGAGCTGCTCCTGTTCAAGCTCGTCGGCATAATCTTTGCTGGCTTTCGGGCCGATGTGCAAAAGGCAGATACCGTCAATAAAGCGGTCATCCGTAAGGATAATTTCCTGAACCGGCACCAGTGCCAGAAGCTGCTCGTACAGCAAAATTGTCGGCACAACCAGTTCGGCCACATCTTCGTTGATTTTAAACACTTTAATAATCTGCGGCAGGTTCAGCTCATGCACGGTTTTAAACAGCTGCATGAACTGTTCCGTTTTAATGCGGATAACACCGGCTTTAAATTCAACGCCCATCATCTGCAGCAGAAGTTCCGATTCCGCTCCTGTCAGCACAAGATAATGTATCTGCTCGTTTTTCAACGCGTCCCTTACCGCACCCATCGTACTTGAAAGGTATTCGGCAAGAGCCTGGTTGAATTTCATTGAACTGCGCTGATTGCGGTTAAAACTTTCCTTAACGCGGATAACACCGATATTAAGGTTCTGCTGGTAGCGTATAATATTATCTTTTACAAAAGTAATGCCAAGCCCGCCGGAGGAAATATCCATCATCAGCATGCTCTCATCAACGCCGGTCAGGCCGTCAAGCTTCATGGTGCGGCGTATGGAAGCATACTTGGTATAAATTTCTTCCGGAAGGTCAATAACCGTTACTTTCAAGCCCGTCCTGATATAAATCTGGTCTAAAAGGAATACGCGGTTTAAAGCCTCGCGCACTGCGGTTGTTGCCTGCATGCTGTATTCTTCAACTTCGTATTCCGTCATCAGGCGTTTAAAACCGACCAAAAGCTCGCAAATTTCATTTACCATGCTGAACGGAATAATTTTGTTTTTGAAGGTTTCTTCTCCCAGGCGCACGCGGCGGTTGCATTCCTCCAGAACTTTCATGTTGTTTAAGTTGCGGTACTGCACAATCTGCATGCTTATCATCTCAGAGCCGAGATGTATTGCTGCAAAAATTTTATATTGTTTTTTTCTCACATGACCACCTCATTAAAGCATTATATATTAATTCGACACAGCACCTTTAAATCCTTGCCTTTAACAATTTTTTTACAGCGCTTTACCATCCATTTTACAAATTATGCGTTTTTTTGCAGGATTTTTTACTTTTTCCGGTAAATATATATTTATTATGCGGTTTTACTGAATGTAAAATGACGGGAGGTATGTATTTTGCAGAGGATAGCTATTATAGATATCGGTTCTAACTCAGCGCGCCTTGTTATAACTCATATTTATAAAAACGGCGCCTACAACATGGTATACAACCAGAAAGAAGCCCTGCGCCTGAGCCAGAAAATTGACAAAAACGGCAACCTTACGCAGCAGGCGTTTACCGACACCATTGAAACCATGAAAAGCTTTGCCTATATGTGCAAACTGTACCATGCAGACAGGATTATTGCCGTGGCAACGGCCGCCATCCGCAACGCGGGCAACGGTGCGGAGCTTACGCGCCTCGTGCAGCGTGAAACAGACATTAACCTGCACATTATAACCGGCAACACCGAAGCCTATATCAGTTACCTCGGCGTTATCAACACCCTTCCCTACCACAGCGGCATTATTTTCGACCTGGGCGGCGGCAGCACGGAGCTGATTCTGTTTCAGGACCGCAAAATACTGGAATCCGTTTCCGTTCCTATCGGCGCAGTAAACACCACCGCACTTTTTAATACACGCAATACCGTAAGTTCTTCCGTTTACGGCGAATTAAGCTTCTTTCTGCACACGCGCCTTGCGGAATACCCATGGCTGAAGCAGCCCAAGCTTCCGCTTATCGGCGTAGGCGGCACAGCGCGTACCATAGGCAAAATGCACCAGCGCGCCACCAAATACCCCACAACCAAAATACACAACTATAAATTAACGGTACAAGCCTTCCGCAGTATTTTTAACCGCCTTAAAAACAGTACACTTGAAGAACGCCGCAAAATATCAGGCCTCAGCAGCGACCGCGCCGATATCATCATTGCCGGCGCTGCCATTATTAACGCGCTTTTTGAAGTTACCGGCAGCAAGCAGCTTATAACCAGCGGCTGCGGCCTGCGCGAAGGGCTGTTTTACGATTACTATTCCAAAGAACGCGGCATACCGCTTATTGCCGAAGATATCCTGGCGCGCAGTACGGATAATATTTTAAACCTTTACACGCCCGACCTCACGCACAGCCACCATATAACCAATCTGGCGCTGGCCATGTTTGATGCCTGGAAACCGCTGCACGGGCTTGGCAAAAACTGCCGCCGCCTGCTTAAAACGGCAGCACTGCTGCACGATATAGGCATTACTATTAACTTTTACAGCCACGCGCGCCACAGCGCCTATATGATTCAAAACGCGAAACTTTTCGGGCTTACGCATAAAGAGCAGCTTCTGGCTTCGGCCGTTGCAGGCTGGCATAACGGTATTTCAAAAAGCTATTTTTCGCGCGACCCGCTGTATATGACCATGCTTACGGAAAACAACTGGCAGACGGTAAGCAGGCTGGCGCTGCTTTTAGCTCTGGCCGAAAGCCTTGATTACACACAGACCGGTATTTTAAGCATTACACGCGCCGGAATAAATAACGAAGGCGCTTTTCTGGAACTGAAGGAACACGGCAACCCCGTTATTGAACTGCACCAGATACGCGCGCATTTAAAATGGTTCTTTAAAACTTTCGGCAAACCACTGCATTTTAAAATAACGGAAGGATAATAAACGAATTATTTTTCCAATCTGCAAAACTTAATATTAGTAATTGAAAAATAGGGAACAATATGTTAATATTCATTTAAAAAGTTCCCTATTTTATTTTTATGTTCTATATAGGGAACTTTTATAAAAAACCGCGCAAAAATATTCCCTATACAGGAGCTTATTATGCAAAATCAAAATTTAGTTAATTTACAGCAGCTTTTAAGAAACAAAGCCGAATTACATGCACGGCTTCAATTATTGCCTTATGACGGCACACCGGAAATAAAAATCAATAAGGCAGGAAATAAATATTTGTATGTCCGCAAGCGCATTGCCGGTAAACTAACGTCAACTTACGTTGATGTTTTTTCCGATGAATTATATACAGCACTTTTACGTTATTCGCGCGAAGCAAGAGATTTAAGGAAACAGCTGCGCAGAATAGAAAAAGAACTGGCGCTAATCGGTTATACAGAGCAGAAACTTTCTCCTCAGGTACAGCTGAATTTAGATTTTGCACGTGCCAATATGAAAGCCAATATTTATGATCAGGCAATTCTTGAAGGTGTTACAACTACATTTCCACAAACTGAAACCGTTATTGACAACGGCATCGTCAGTGGTATGACACCGACAGATATTCAAAAAATCGTCAATCTCAAACACGCCTGGGAATTTATTTTGGATAAAGACGTAATAACAGCCCCAACAGATTATTATCTGCTATGCTATATAGCACGGCTCGTAAATGAAGGATTTTTCCATGATGGAGGAAAAATACGTTCCGTACCGGTTACTATCGGGGGAACAAAATATGTACCGCCGCTGCCGATAGAAATTAATGTTAAAGAAGATATCTCCAAAATAGTACAAAGCGAAAACACTATTATCGACATAACAATAGAACTATGTCTGTATTGTATGAAAACACAAGTTTTCACAGACGGCAACAAAAGAGCTTCCATAATTTTTGCCAACCACTTTTTAATAGCTCATGGAGCAGGGCTATTAATAATACCTGAAAAAGACGTACCTGAATTTAAAGCTTTGTTGGTAAGATATTACGAAAGCAAAGATATTGATATAATTAAAGCTTTTTTAAAAGAAAATTGCTGGCGTAAATTTTAATATACTGAAATTACTATCAATAGTGTTAAATTTAGTGCCATTGCCACCCCTAATTATAAATATCTCGTTTAATACAAATAACCGCACCGGTATTTGCCTGTACATAAAAATTAAAAGCAGAAACGCAAATGCGTTTCTGCTTTTTGTTTGCCTTTTAATTTAAGTCATCAGCCTTGGCATGGATTATTTTTAAGCGGCGGCGGGCAGCGCGCAGGTTTTCCGGCACTTCTTCTTCCGGCATATTGCGCGGCACCGAAGTTGTGCCTGCTTTATCGGCAGTGCTGTAATACCATACTTTATAATCCAGCACATCCATTGTCTGCTGTAATTTTTCCATCTGTTCCTTAACGCTCTCGCGCTGACGGATAATCATCTGCAAACGTTCTTTAATAGTGCTGTCACCGGCAATAACCATTTCGATAAACCTTTTGATATCTTTAATGCCCATGCCGGTATTTTTTAAACAGTCGATAACAAGCAGCCATTCATAGTCGCTGTCCTTAAACATGCGGATGCCGCTTTCGCTGCGTTCCACAAACGGAAGCAGGCCTTCTTTATCATAGTAGCGCAGCGTGGAAGGCGTGGTGTTTAAAATTTTAGCCATTTCACCGACAGTATAAAACATTTTTTATCACTCCCTTAAAAAGTTCACAATTTCGCCATTGACTTAAAGTGCGCTTTAACTTATATAATTTACTTAAACTTACAAGTTGATTATAGCATATAACCACAAATAAGCAAACATTTTATTTTGGGAGGCATAAAAATGGATTTTAACATGTATGTTCCGACAAAAATTTTATTTGGCGCAGGTACTTTAAATGAGCTTGGCAAGCAGCAGCTGCCCGGCAAAAAAGCCGTTATTATTATTTCCAACGGCAAATCAACCCGTGCCAACGGTTATTTAAGCCG
>UMEZ01031146.1_pt1 | contig 14536 bp, 17 predicted proteins | sample 1964841 | NCBI WGS metagenome assembly UMEZ01 (sample SAMEA4836029, study PRJEB28245) | human gut metagenome | biome: gut microbiome; material: fecal sample | place: Denmark | collected 2008 | reverse complement strand
TCAAGACGCTCTTCCATAGTCATATCTTTAGTATCAGCTAAGAAACTTTCAGGTATCAATAGCCATGACCGGAATTTACTAATAGTACGTTCCTCAACTAAAGTATAAAGACGATAAAGAGCAAGATAAGGTAATAAGCGATAAGGAATAGGTTTAGGATTATTAAGAAGCATCAAACGACTTAAACCATTATAAGGTAACTTACAATGATTAAGATTATTCACTTCTTCACGTTGAACAATAATAGGTTGAGCTTTAGTATATACACCCCAATCTTTATCACCAAAACGATAAGCTTCCCAACATTGAAGAACCCAAGTATATTCAATATCAATATCACCAAGAGTAGTATCTAAGACATAATCTTCATCAACAATCTTTTGCTCAATCTCACCATAAGCATTAGTGTAAGTAAGAACACCACGCTTCATAGGAACCTTAAAAACACAATGACGAGCTTTGAGGACCCCGGTAGAGGGCAAGGAGTGGTACGGAGCAGCATTCTGCGCATCAATCGTAGGATTAAAAGCAATCTCACGAGAACGAAGCATAACAGGAGTAACTGTATATTCACCCGTACTTTCATGATTATGAATTATATCTTTAATGTAAGCAATATCTCTTTTAGAAAGAACTTCTTGATATTCACCGATTATATCATTGATGTTAATATCAAACTCTCGCATCCCATAATCATCATCTTCAACAAAAAGATTACCACTATCAATTCGATAATACTCAAGAGGAGAAATAATTTCAAAAATAACATCATTGTATCTTACATCACGATAAGAATAAACGCTTTCAGTACAGAACCAATAATAGAAAGCTTGAATATATTTCTCATTAGCTTTAATAAGGGAATTAAGAAGATTAAGAGTTTTCTGACCACGATCAGCTTCTTCATCAATCCAATCCTTAGCAGCTTGTTTCATAAAGTCTTCAGCAGATGGAAGATCTTTAGAAGGCTCACCGGTTTGAACACCGTTAGTATTCATGATGTTTATAAATTGCTGACGAAGAAGACCGTCAAGAGCAACACGGAGATCAGCATTGCGTCTAGTGACAACATCAATATCAGCATTATAAACTTGGTAGTTATTATAGGTGTTAATGAACTCTCCTATATATTTCTCTTTAATAGGAGTAATAAAATCAACATCTCTAATCTTACCAGGCAAATCTTCTTTTCTACCATTAACGGAGTTGTAGGTCGCCATTACATACTTGTAAGTAGATTCATCTACAATTCCATTTGCAGCGTCAAGAAAGGCTTTAATATCTGCTTTATCATTATTAGAATGAGCAGTAGCAATAACCCAATCACACATAGCCTTAGTCCAAACAGCTCCACGCTTAGTAGCTTCCGAAGCAAAAACATCAGGCTTTTCTAAAGAATTAGGAATCTTAGAAGCATCCATTTAACGACGATTTAAACGATTTGCAATACGTCTGTCATTATTCTCTGTATTACCTTCAACAAGACGCTTAGTATTTAAAGAATCTGCAAGAAAGACATACATAGCAACAATAGCAGCACTAATATGGTCGAAGTTACCCTCAGCAGTAAATCTCTGACACTCTAGAAGCAATCGAACACTACTAATAGACTTAAGTCTACGAATAGGTTTACCATCAGCAGTATATGAAAGAGGTTCATAAATAAACTCCTTTAGCATACGAAGACCATTATATTTCTTATCACCATCACCAATTACAATACCATAATCATTATTGTTAGGATTAGTCAATTTACGAGTATTGGCATTGGTTGGGTCAAGCATTAAGTAACGTCTAAGTTTATATTTAATAAAGTTAGAAACAGTCTCACCAGTACCAGCTTCCGGACAACATTCAGCATTATACATAAGACACATACCCATAGTAACTATATCATTTTGCTCCATTGTGTCCAAACGTCCTATATATTCGCATACAAGCAGTTTTTGATTTGGATAGGGAGTAATAGTATTACTACGCATCCATACTTGTGCAGAATAAAGAGAATGTTTATCTGTTACATCTTTTTGAGCCTTATCTACCTTATACGCATCCACAACAGTAAAGTATAAATCTTTAGGAACTTCACCATTCACTAAGAACGGACGATAGTACATTCTAACGCAACCGTGAGTATCATCACGAGAACCATGCGGAACTTGATTAACAAACTCATGGAATCTACCTTTACCAAATATATCACGTTTAATACATTCAGCTTTTGGTATAAATTCAGCTTTATTAGAATTACCTAAATCATTAACGATAATCCAACCGTCTTGAAAAAATCTAGTAGCATTATCATTAATTAAATCTGAAACATGTAGATTAAGTTCAGGAGAAGCGAACATATTCTCTGTTGTATTAATGAACGCTTCGGCAGGAGTATTAGCACGTTGGGCTTTATAGATTATATGAGTTTCACTATCATTATTATGAAAATGATTCTCTTTATCTTGTTTATCCCAAGCATAAGCAGTGAATATAATTGAATTACCACGTTCAACATAAGGTTCACAATCCCATACTTGTGGAAAGAAGAAACCACATACTTCATGACGTTTATTAATATCCCAAACGTTTTCCATGCAAAGCATCTTATTCATTTTGGGATTATAAAAGGCTTTACTAAATGCAGCCCAGTTAGCACCTTTAGTACCACCCGTACCATAAACACGAATAGTACCAACAGATATAGCACCAGACTCTGTATTAGATAAAGTAACGTCAAGAGCTTTTTGGAGATTAGGAAACTTACCTGCTTCTTCAAAGTCAATCTCAATAGCTTTCTTACCTACAGCAGCGGATTCATTTTTACCACAAGCAACGCTATAAAGATTAGACATCCAACCAAAATTTTTAAGACCTTTAGTAGATACACGATAACCTAGAAGTATATCATCAATAGCCTCAGAAATATAACCACGACGCCAAAATGTATGTTCCTCAAAATGGTCAAGACATTTCTTAGCCATAAATGTAGTAGCACCTTTATCTGTAAGATAAGCTAATTGGTCAGCAGCAAGAGTCACTGTAACATTTGGAAATAAATTAATTGTATTTGCAGCTTGACTACCACGTTTATATGAGAAACCTTTACGACGAGCTTTAGCCTTAGTAAGATGAAACTTATTATTAGCTATAAATTCATCTATTTTAAAGTTCCAATAATCACCATCCCAATAACGAGGAAAACCCATAACAGTTTCAACGTATTCAGCACCTTCACGTTTAAGTCTTGCACGTTCTTTATCATTAGGTGTACGTTCAATACGACCATAATTAAGATAAGTATAATGTGCACCGGTTATACGTAAAGGTTGAAGTAAACTTTCACGTTCCTCATCAGTAGTATTAACATCAAAGAACTTAGGAATATCTTTATAATAAAGTTTAGCTTTAATAAAAACACCTTTCTTACGACGAGATGTTTCTCTTTGCCAAAATGATTCATAAGCTGGAGTACTAGGGTCATAATCACAATACGTACCATATTCATCAAAAGTATCAGCAGCTTTAGAAAGTCTTTCTATATTAATAACAATAAAATCAATATTCATAAGAATACCCCCAGAGTTACCAATAAGAAAATCATTATCCGGATCATATAAAGGTTTATTAGTAATATAACTAATACCTTCAGATGCTTTCGGATATTTACTTTTATCTTCACAGAGATAATCTATAAAAGGAATATCTCCACGTTTATAGCTCCACTTATTCTCAGGAGCAGCATTGATGCCATCACAACTATTTTTCCAATAAGCATGAATAAACATAAAGTTATCAATAGCATCTTGTGAAAACTCATATTTACCATTCATAGCTTAATCAATCATATCTATTCCACCACCAACACCATTATCTATATTGTTATGCACATCCATTGAAGCAGCAAGCTCTTTACCACCACGAACAATAGTTTTCTTGAGTTTAGACTTAACGTAATTATCTTCCGCTTCTTTAAGTTCAGCAATAAGTTTAGGTAAGTCTTTACCCATCTTCGTAATCTCACGCATATAACCGAGCATACCACCGATCTCTTCTTTAGTAAAAGAGTCTTTCTTTAGGTCATTACGAAGATTCTTATTCATAACAGCCATAAGATCTTTACCAGCTTGAAGAGCATTAACAGTTTCAAAGAACATCTGCCCGACATAATTGATATTATGCTCAACAAGCCAATTGATAGCTTCAATCATATCTTTAGTTGGTCTAAAGTCTGAATTAAGTTGAGCAACTTCAATAGCATAATCAAAAGCCTTTTGATCTTTTAAACCATTACGATGAATATATCCGTCTTCATCAGCATAACAATCAATAAACTTAAATATCTTATACATAAGTTCTCTATCATTATGCCAATCATTATAAATAGTAGCAAGAATAGGAACTTTAAGAATTTGCTCTACATTCAGAATAAGTTTAGAGCCTTCAACCAACCATACGTGCAGTGCCATAACTAATAGTTTTATCTGTTTTATTACGAGCAACAAAAAAGCCCGTACCAACTTAATGATACGGGCAAATATAAGAATTACTTCTTAAATACAAAACATAAGAATGACAAAATAAAATCTTTATAATAACTATTACTTTACCATATATTATTAGTAATCAAATTAATAGTTTCAGTTATTTCTCTTGATACAATAATATCTTCTTCTTAATCATTAGCATCATTATAAGCATCACAGCCAACACTTAATATTTTATTTCCGATGCCTTCATCAGGAGTAACAGTTACAAATGATTTTTTCATAATTAATTTTATGGATTAATAATACAATCACAAATACAAATTGTAGGATCTAAAGTAGAACTCTTCATTGTAACAATAATTTCTCCTCCCAAAGATCTAATATCATTCATCATAGTTTTAACTAAATTATGATTATAAGGATTCTGATATACCAATTGACCACCGGTAAAATCGTTGTTAAAAAAAGTACTTCCATCAGACGTATAAGTAAACGTTTCAGGAGAATTACCAACTACTGTTATTTCAATAGTATCAATAAACCAACCTGTAGTTATAACAACTTCCGGTCTAAATGCACTTAAATTAAAAACACCAAAATAATTATAATCAGATGAGAGTAATGCAGTCTTAGGATAATTAAATGCAGCTTCTAAAGTTTTAGAAGATTCAGTATATCTCTTTTCAAAATCAGTTCCACTAATAGTACCATGAATAATAAATCCTAAATCAATAATAGGATATAACATACCTGATTGAAAAATATCTATAGTTTTAGATATCCCCTCCCCCCCAGTAACATTTAGAACTTCTGTTCTGTTCGTAGATAAAGTCGTTTTATCACAAACAATATTTAATACATTATCATTTTGCCCCGAATCAGGACTTACAGTAATAAAAGATTTTTTCATATAATATTAAATTACATTAATCAGTATAACTAAATTATCTTGTGTACCAGTTGTTTTAATAAATATAGCTATATTTATATTCCCAGTAGTAGAAGCATCACGCGCAGAATTTATCTTTGCAACAATTTCATTAAGCTTAGCAGGAATTATATCTATAATAGATAATACTGTACCTTCATTTTCAGAATTAGGAATAACATTTGTAGTAAATCCATTTAAAGTTATATTACCTAAAGACTGGCCAGCAGAAGTAAGATCTATAGAACTAATCGCAGGATTATTAAATTCAACTTGTAAGCTAGATACATTTTTAATAATAAATAGATGCCTTGAGCTTAATATAAAATTAGCAAATTTTACATTAAACTTCAAAACTGTAATAGCACCACTATGAGTTAATTCATAAGGTTCTTCTATATTAGCATTAGAAAATATATATCCACAATCAATATAAATATAAGGATTAGGATTTTGTTCTATTGATACAGATTTAGTAATACCCCCCCCCTCAACCTTAAATGTAGCATATCTACTAGCATAATTCTCATTTTTATCAGCATTAACAGATAAAGTCCCATTATTTTGACCTGTATCTGGAGTAACTGTTATAAAAGCTTTATCCATAATTATATGTTAATTTTTAATTTTTGAAAATTGTCTCATAAATTCACAAATTTGAGTAGCATAAGCATCTACAACATATTTAATATCATTCGCATAATATTCATTAGCTTGAACAAATAAACAGTGAACATACTCATGCCAAAACGTTTGAGTTCTTATAGAACTAGGAATATCTTTACTTCTATCTCTAAGGATAATATAAATTAAACCTAGAACATGATCAGAAACTCTATACTGTATTCCTTGAGTAGATTGATAAGAAACTTCAGCCATATTATAAGCTCTATAGATAACTGAACCAACCTTAAAACTCTTAGGATAATCAGTATTATATTCCCAATCAAAAGTAGAATCATCCCACCAATGAGTAAATAAGAAACTCAAATGAGCCATTGCAATATCATCAAGATGAGCTTTTTTGCTATTTGGAAATTCGGCATTTAAATTAAGCTCATAAGCAACAATAATAAAGAATGCTCTAACAAGTTCTCTAAGAGATGCAGTTGAATCTAAAGCACCATTGATTTATATGATACGTTTATCAAAATCAATTTCAGTAGTTTTGACATCAGCGTGTTTAGCTATATAATCAAAAGAACCAATCTTAAAACTGACAGATGTTACTTTCTCATTTAAATCAGTAGGAAGAAAAGGATTAAGAAAAACTGTTTTCATATTAGAATTAATAAAGTTAGAAATACAACATTAAGACCAATAGAAACACCACCGATCTTAGCCCACTTAGCAGAACGACGCATATACTTCTTAAGATCTTTAATCATATCTTTATTACTCTTTTCTAATTCAACAATAGATTGCTTATAAACGTTCGCTTGATTCGTAAGAGTATAAAGAGTATGTTTCAAACCATCAATAAGAGTATCTTGCTTAACAATAATGCTCTTTAAAGATTTACATAAAGCTGCATCATATTCACCTTGTTTAAGGAGAATTGCAATTTTACGATTATCTTCAAGAGTATATGTAATAACAGTATCTTTAGAGACTTTCAATTCTCTGCCGTATATATCGAGCGATGCTATCATCAGAAACAACATAAACATCAGAGAAGTTCTTAATATCTGTTTCATATTTAATTATAGTTTTATTTGTATTAGCTTTGAGACTATCTATAAGACGTTCTTGTTTTATAGCATAATTCTCCAAAGCAGAAATAACCCTACCAAGAGAATCCAAAGTATGATAAGGAATATCAGTTGTCGGTATTCGTTCTTCTTCATTACATTGAATAATATTAGTAAGACATAGAGCCAAAAAAAGGAGTGCTATCAACACCCCTTTAAAATCTATCTTCATAACTCGAACTCTTTAATATTAGTAAGAGTATAAGTAAAAGAATTACCATATAAATCTTTAGCCTTATTCACAAGTGGCATAAATTTATCTTCAAAATCTCTAACAGATTCAAAGACTTGACAACCGGCAGAATAAAGACCAATAGTACGAATAATTTTCCACTTAGAAGCACGATGTATATTAATACCAGCTATTTCGTAACTAATACGACCAGATAAATCAAGTTTATTATCTCGGTTATTATCACGATAAAGTGGAAGAGGTTTAACTTGAACAAGCGCAGGATAATCACCTTTATGCTTTCCAACTTTAAATGCACCTCTGAATTGACCTTCTTTTAGAATAGCACAACCTTTAGAATTTATAGGTTTAATCAAATTCAAATCAGAAGGATCAGTAGTTATTGAAAACCAATCATAAGTCCATTTACCATTCATCTTAGGATTGGCATCATTAGCCTTGTAGAATACAAGAAGAAGATCATTAAATGTACCTGTATCAACAGTATTACATCTAATACCCCAAATGTTTAGATTGTAGTTACCTTTATCAAAGATAGCAAAGTCATGAACTTTAGCAATCTTACGAAGAACGTCAATATTAGTCTTAGCTATGACGTCATCATAAGTAATTAAAGCATTCGTTAATTCACTCATAGTTACTTGATATTATAATTAAACAAATTGGTATTTGCTTTACGTTCTTTATTTAATTGAGCAAGTCTATAATCACAAATGGCTTTAACCTCAGCTTTAAGGTATTTAATATCAACAAAAGTAACAACCTCTTCATGCGGCATATCATCAGGAATCAAAGGATTCTCAATAGTCCTAATATGACAAAGCATATTACCAAGGCATTTAAAGCCCCATTGTTCAATCAGATAATCATACATACTTAATTGAAGAGAATAATGAATACCAGTAGAATCCTGTAAATGATTTATAGGAAACAACATAGTCTCATTAGTAACAATGTACTTATCTAAGTCAATAGTACCATCTGCTTTCTTAGCCCAATATCCACCTTCAAATCGAATAGGTGCTTTATTAGTTTTCCAATCAAGAATAAAGAACTCATCCCCTTTAACAAATAGAATATCAACAAGACCTGAAATCAAATATTCTGGATGATAAACACCAATCTCAGCATAGATCTCAAACCCCATAGAAGTCATATCCTTAATAAACTCGTAAATTTGAGGATACCTATCAGCAATACCAACAACTCGAAAATAATCGAGATCGAGTCTGCCATAACTATGAGTTCTTATAATATCATCTACTGTATAAATACGACCATCAATAAAACCATTCGCATTTAAATAGTAGTTGTTACATCTTTTCACGCATTGTTCTAGGAAATTATGCTTTTCAGTTCCCTTAGCACAAGCCTTTTCAGTTTCAATCTTCCATTCAGCAAGAATCTGTTTAACAGTCTTACCTCTATATCGAATATATTTACTATAATTTTTATGAGTAGGAGGAACAGGACGACTACCAATATTAGCACAAGCTTCAGCAATAGCTTTCCAATCCTTTTGTTCTACAAACTTACCAATAATAGTAGTAGTAGATATATACTCTCTATCAAGAGCATCAGTATATTTATGCTTTTCCTCGTCGAAGAAGATCGGCAAGTCTCTGGGTATAATCTGCGTCATAAGCTGCTTTATCAGTAAGTTTAAGGAATAGCTTCTTTCGTAATCGTTCATAGAACGCTTTGTGACGTTCTTTCATATATTCATGTGGTAAAGAAGTCATCTTATTAAAATCAAAACCACATTCAGCATAAATATCGTAAGTTTCAGGATGAATCCAATGTTTACCAAAGGAAGGTATTTCAATCTCTCTATCCACACGTTGCATTGCAGTAAGAATAGACATCCACTGACTATCTGCAATATCATTTAGAAAACGTTCAAAATCTTCTTTATTACGAATAAATGTAAGAAAGTCTCTACACCAAATCTGTTCGGGAGTATAACGTTCAATAAAATGACGACCTTTTTTGGTCTTATAATACATCTTAGTAGGTTCCTTTCTTTTACGATCTACAACTGCAACCATTCTCTCATAAAGTCTCGTGATTTGAAGAGGAAATAACCTAGCACCTTTAGCCATAACAGAATTGGATTAATAAATCACACCACCAATTTGATTAAGAGAAATAAGATTACATTCCCAAAATTCAACTTTACCATCTTCACCAACAATAAGCTTACTACGATCTTTAAGACCAGGACGATTTTCGACAACTCTAAAATTATCATCACCACCAAGAACATCAATAAGCTTTTTGTCAAGATTTTTAATCTTATGACTTAGAGGTACACCTTTGCCACCATAAGACATATCAAGAACAACTTCACGACCGAGCATATCCGGTAGGACATTGTCAGGAATAGCAATACAATAAGTAGCTTTAGGAACTTCTCTATCAACTTTCATAACATCAGTTACTTCAAGCGGAGACATCTTATATTGATTTGCAATAATAACTCGACCTTCGCCAACCTTAATATTACAAAGAGAATTCGGCGCAACACAAGCTGTTTTAAGATTATTCTTATCAGCTTTAATAGCTTCGATTTTAGTTTGAATTGAATCCATAATTTAAATAATTTACTTTATAAGATAATCAATGTTAATAGGCACAATCTCATAACCTCTACAAAGACCTGCGTCAGTATAAAAGGTAATATTATAAACAATTAAAGTATTACTTACTGTAACAGTATACATAGTAGTAGGTTTAAAAGGAGGACGGTCTTCAAAAAGACAAATGACAAAAACGGAAAACCTTTATCCAACACGTCCTCAATGTGAAACAAAGTATAAAATGAGAGTAACAGAATTACCATTAGTAAAAATAGGAGTACCAACAATAGCAGAGATATTTTCAGTTACAGCATTAGTCAGTACTCCCGACTTCATTATGAGTAAAAGGTCACTCACAAAGATATGAATAAATTAGATATTACAAGGGATTACTTGAATATCTTTTTCTAAACCTTATATTTTTCTGTTTCAAAGGCAGTATTCAATAGAAATCTCAATAGTACTAGCGTCTTCACCCGGATTTGTAGCCACGCACGCAGTGCCTTGTTCTTCTAAATGCTTCGAATCAATATGCAAAGCATTCGCAGTACTACCACATTCATACCTTTGTCTATATACACGCACACACGTGTGCGCTATGCAGAGCTTTGCGATATATATAAGGATATATATAAAGATTACCAAAGGTAATATCAACGACAGTATTACTACTTCAAATTCGTCCGTCCGTAATATGTATTTTAATTATATTCAAATAAACCTCTTATCACCCACCAATACTCACCTACTCATATCCCCTCTTATTACCCCCTATAGTCCCCCTCTTTTCTCCCCTTTTCTCTCCCTCTCTTTTCCTCCCTCTTCTCTCCTTTACAAAGCACCCAGAAGCTACTTAAAATAGCTTTAAATATAATAGTATTATCTTTAGTAAGTATATGCCCTTCTAAGTTCCTTTAAGTATCTTTAGTAATACTTAGAGTAACATTAAGTAAACTTAGAGTATATATAGGAGTTCCACCCCGCTCAATGCAAAATGTAACAAAGCTACGAAAAGCATCTGTAATACTTAGAGTAACAATAGTATCTTGAATAGCTTTGCAACTACCAACTCTCGGAGCTTTGTAACGATCAGCAGACCCCAGTAGGGAAGAAGGACTGGTGACGCGCGGAACGTCTGCATCATCGCCTGTATTATCAGAGTTAATATAAGCATTTTCAATGTATTTTGAATAAGCATGAGTAAGATTCATAAGTTTTGCAGTGGTAGAAGTATCTTTAGTAATATTAGAATAACCATGAGTAATAGCAAAATGTTGCTCCCTTCCACACCTATTTCCCTACTGGGGATTACAAAGCTCATCAAAGTTATTATAAATACCGGTAGCATTAATACTATTACTACTTAAAGTAACTCTGATATTACTTGTAATATTATCTGTAATAGAATCAACGTTACCACATTTTGACTTACATTTTTGGCAAATTATACACTGAATTTTGGTGATGCTTATGCTGATTGTCTTAATGTTACTCTAATTAATCTTAAAGCTAATGCAGATTGTATTGAGTATGCTTTTAGTATTATTCAAATTACTTTGAATATCAGCAAGGCTTTTATTCAATTCACATTGCAAACTCTAATACTCGGATTTGTACACAGAGTGATTCAAGCGCTTATTTTAATTCTTTTGATATTGCAATTACTCAAGGAATTTTGAATATAAGCAGGGCAGCTAATTTAATTCATTTTGCAATTTCTATTACATAGGCTTGTCTTTACCAATCTTCTATTATTAATTCTAAAGCATTTTCTAACACTATTACTATTCAATTTTCTATTGGCTTTAATGACACTGTTGTTCGACTTTATACCGACTATGAGAGTTTGTGTGCGGGAACCTATTCTATTACAATTTATTGCGGATATTCTCTGAATTTTATTATTGGTTATTTTAAGACTTTTAGTAATGCGATTTTTAATTTTGATTCTTATGGAATTTCTATTGATTTTAGTGACGATAATTCTAAGACTTCTATTAGCTCTATTGCATAGTTTATTCTCATGATTCTTTTATTGCAAATTCTAAAACATTTTCTATTGTTATTACAATTATTAATTCTAAAACTTTTAGTGAATCTGTTGCTTGGTTTTATATCGATTGTGAGAGGCTATTTACGGGGACCTCCTTATACGACAGCACCCCCTTGTAATGCTTGGGGGAATGCCCCCGTCGATGATTCATGAGGAATGATTTTCCGAATTAGAACTGCAATTTTCCATAGAGATGTTGCAGTTACAATTTCTATTACCTCACGACTATCTCCGCTTTATAGCATGGATTTAATTAAAATAAATATTAATTTTGAACCTCACGATATTAAGGTGAATCGTATCTATCTTATGAATACAATGATTAATACCCCTAAAGTTAAGAAAATGAGTGCAATGATTAATGCCCCTGAAGTTAAGAAAATGAGTGCAATTGTGTTGAATGCAATTGCTGTTCTTAAAGACACAGAAGATTATCAAGATCGTTATCTGATTGATTGTAATGATCTAGAAGGTAATACTATTGAACGTTTGTTCATTGGTAAGAAGATCTTTGATAAGATTGATGGTCTTGTTGGTAAGATTATTGATGTAGTCTATAAAGATTGCATAGCTGATGTTACTCAGTACATTGATGATGAGGATATCAATGAAGAAGTGAAGTTTCACACGACTACACACAAGCAAGTAGTTGATGTTGTTAAGACTAATGATATTAACTTGTTGATTGCTTGTGCTAAACATGGTATTAAGGATATGTATAATGAATTAAAAGAGTTAAACAAATGAGAGTATTAAAGACGTTATTGAAGTGCATCATCATATTGGTGGTGCTCTTCTTGTTATCAGCTGCTGAGAGTTTAGCTGATTGGTTTGCATCAGTTATTGATGGTGATGTATTTATTGGTTGCATTATTGGTGCAATTATTGCAATTGTTGTGCTATCTATTATTAAACCTGATAAATTCAATTAAGCTATGAAGGATTACTATGAAGTTAATGGTGAAGATTCTATCGAGATTAATCCTTTTACTGAGGCATTATTAGATGAATTAGAATCTTAATGCGTTAAGAGTAGTGCTATTAGTGCTACTCTTATTTTTTTTAAGACCCTACAAACTCCGTCTAATCAACACGACTAAACCCCTTATTGTAATTGGCGGTCGTGGTGATCGTCCTAGAAATTCTAATACTTAAAGTTATGGCAGATGAATTAAAGAATCCAGTGAGACGTTCAGTTATCGGTGAAATTATCTCTATTAAAGAGATCAACAAAGACGACTTTGAAGAAGGTAAATTTCGGCATGATTGTCGGATTGTTCGTGTTGATCCTCTGAATGGTGCTCCACTTGTTGATGTTTACATCACTAATGATCAGTATGACAAATACGGTCTTAATGCGATTATATTCGCAGGTAATGTTGTGAACTTCAGCATTGATGAGACTATTGCAGGTGAGACCGGTTATATCGACCCTGATACCAAGGAATGGACGTATCATGCAAAGACATTCAACAGCTTTGCAGGTGCTGACAATGTTGGTAGTTTAGGTCTTATCGGTGTATTCGGTAAACTTGGTGTTGGTGCGGATATTGTTTCCGGCTTCATCAAGAACATCGAGACAGCTCGTAAGCAACGTGAGACTGTTGCTAAGCCTAAAGCGGTTGAAGCTGTTGCTACTGAACAAGCAGAAAAAGCTGCGTAAATTCCGTGAGGTGGTGCTGAGTATACTCTCAGTGCTGCCTCTTCTTTTTGTTACTTAATTAATCCGACTAATGATCATGAAATTACACGTTATTTATAAAGATCAAACTATTGATATTTCTTATGATTTACTTTACATCAATACTGATAAAGTGAACATAAGATTCTCTAATTCAAATGCAGATAGTTGTAAATTTTTAACACAATATCTTGAAGCTAATCGTCTTGATTACGTTCTTAAAGATAGAGAAGACTATAAGGAGATTGTCACATTTCCGGATATATTTGCACTTACTCTAAGTACAAAAGGTACATATCGTTCTCCGGTTATTAAAGATAATTTCTATGATGCTATTATTAAACGCAGTAATGACATCGAGTTAGCTCATAATACTATTAGAGAATTTAAGCGTAATGTTAAAATAATTGATGCTAGACTTGCTGATATGCAAGATGATTTAAGTAAATCTGAATATGCTCGAAGCATTGATAATATTACTAAAGAAATACTTGAATTTAAACGCTGTAAACAGCTTGAAGCCTTAGCATTAATAGAAGAACATCTTGATGTTTCACGTGAAACAATGCCGACAGTTGAGACGCTGGAAGTAGCTTATGAGGTATCGACTTTGTTCAAGCTTGAGGACTTTGCGAAGCTTCTATATATTTACAGGTATTTGAAAGATCAATCGAAATTGTCTAAGAAATATCAGAAGGTATATGATGTATTAGACAAATTAGAGAAGTATATGTACCCGGAATATGTTAAAGAAGTTGAAGCATTAGGACAGAATTTATTTGCTGAATTACAAGAGAAAGCTGCGAAATGGGCAGAGAATGAACCGAATATTAGTGAGTGGATACGGGAGAAATGTAGGCAGTTTGGATT
>UMEZ01088239.1_pt1 | contig 14615 bp, 6 predicted proteins | sample 1964841 | NCBI WGS metagenome assembly UMEZ01 (sample SAMEA4836029, study PRJEB28245) | human gut metagenome | biome: gut microbiome; material: fecal sample | place: Denmark | collected 2008 | reverse complement strand
CTCCGCAGTATGTCTATATCTTTGAGTTCAAGCTCGACGGCACAGCCGATGAGGCTCTAAGGCAGATTGAAGACAAGGGCTATGCACGCGAATACGAATCAGACAGCCGCCGTGTGTTCAAGATCGGTGCCAGCTTCTCGTCGGAGACGGGAACTATATCCGACTGGATATGTGTCTGAAACAGAACGTTCAAAATGGCATTTCAACCGCAATAGCCTACCGAAAAAAGATAACAAACGATAATTTCCTACTTTTGATAAAAGCAATATGAAAAAAACGTACTACAAAACGCTATCGAAAAAACAAGTCAAGAAAAAACATTTTGCCTTAAACGCAAACCGGCACGGCCGTCTGTCACATTTCACTTATTATGCGATGTTGGTGCTTGCAGTTGTCTTAACAGCAGTGACAACAAGCATGCCGGCAGCTGCAGCCGGTAAAGCGGCAAGAGGGAAAGACTATGTTCCGGCAGACTATACATGGACGACACAGAGCAAAAATTCATCTGAATCAATGCCCTGCGGCGGACACGACGTGGGCATGAACGTATGGGTGGAGAACGGCGACGTAATGATATACGTGGCACGTAGCGGAATGTTCGACGAGAACAACACACTGCTGAAAGCCGGACGACTGAGACTGCGCCTTACGCCCAACCCGTTTAACGGTGCAGATGCAGGCTTCAGCCAGACCCTGAAACTTGACGACGGCGCTGTTTACATAAAGGGAAAAGACACGGAAATACGCCTGTGGGCAGATGTGGAGACATCTGCCGTGTTTGCAGAGATAAATTCAAAGACAAAGACAGACGCCACCCTAAGCTATGAAAGCTGGCGATATAAAGACAGACCGGTTACAAAAGCCGAATGCCAGCAGTGCTCATACAAATGGAATTTGCCAAAGGACTGCACCACATATCAGGATTCTATACGTGCAAAGGGCAACACACTTGTGTTCTGGCACAAGAACCGCGAACAGACTGTGTTCGACTTTACAGTAAACAAAGAAAATCTCGACGGCATTAAAAACAATCTGTACAACCCTATCGGCGGCCTGCGATTCGGCGGTGAACTCGTTGCCCCGGGCTTCACCTTCTGCGGCACTACCGATGGCACCTATGCCTCAACAGACTTCCGTGCATGGAACTTTAAGGCTGAAGGCATAAAGAAATCTACGATAACGCTAAACCTGTATGACGGCGACAAGGCCCCGAAAATGCCTACGGCGAAAGAGTCGAAAAGAAGAAGTGCTGCATGGTGGCATGCTTACTGGCAAAGAAGCTATATCATACCGGCCGACGGAAACGACAACACGGACAATCCGACAAGCAAATGGCAAGGAATACTGCGCAACTACGAACTGTTCCGCTATATGCTCGGATGCAACGCTTACGGAGAATGGCCCTCTAAATTCAACGGCGGACTGTTCACCTTCGACCCCGTATACGTAGACCCGAAGACGCCTTTCACACCAGACTACCGCAAATGGGGAGGCGGAACCATGACGGCTCAGAACCAGCGACTGGTTTACTGGCCGATGCTAAAGAGTGGCGATACGGACATGATGGCATCGCAGTTTGACACATATCTGCGACTGCTGCCCACGGCCGTTGCACGCACAAAGCATTATTGGGGACACGGCGGGGCGTCGTTTACCGAACAGATAGAAAACTTCGGACTGCCAAATCCTGCCGAATACGGCAAGCACAAGCCCGGCGACGACTACGGTATGGAGCGAAACGCATGGCTTGAATATCAGTGGGACACATCATTGGAATTCTGCTCAATGATACTACAGGCGCACTTTTACACCGGAATGGACATCACGAAGTATGAACCGCTGATTGTGCAATGCCTGCAATTCTTTGACGAACATTATCAGTATCTTGCAAAACAGCGCGGAGTAAAGGCGCTCGACGGTGAAGGAAAGCTTATACTCTACCCTTCATCCGGATGCGAGACATACAAAATGGCATACAACCCGTCGAGCGTGGTGGCAGCATTGCGCACAGTGACAGAGCAGTTTGAAGCATACAAGGCAGCCAAAGGCACACAAGACACACTTGCTTATGCCCTCGACTCAACATTCATAAGCCGCATACCCGACATGCCGCTGCGCACCATCGAGGGCGACACATGCATAGCCCCTGCCATTGTATGGGCCAGAATACAGAACGTTGAGACGCCGCAACTGTATCCGGTATTCCCCTGGCGAATATACGGCATGGGGCGCCCCGGATTAAAAACTGCACGCAACACTTATCTTAAAGACCCGCACGCACTAAAGATGCGCACACACATCGGCTGGAAACAGGACAACATCTGGGCTGCATGCCTCGGCCTTACCGACGATGCGGCACGCCTTAACCTTGAGAAATTTGCCGACGGGCCTTATCGCTTCCCAGCCTTCTGGGACCCTGGCTATGACTGGGCACCCGACTGCAACCGCGGTGGTGCGGCCATGATAAGCTTGCAGGAAATGCTGCTTCAGGAAACACCCGACGGTCAACTGCTGCTCTTCCAGGCATGGCCGCGCGAATGGAACGTGAAATTTAGACTTCATGCGACAGGCGGAAGAATAGTCAATGCGGAGATAAAGGATGGAAAGATAAAGGTTGAGACAGAGAAAACAAAATAAAAACCACTTGTCTGCCACAAGAAAAACAATAAAGGAAGAATGTATAATGATGCGTAAGCTGCGGCAAGACTAACCATGAAGGCCGCAAATATGCCAAAGCACAAGCAACTTTAAAGCAAAAAGAGACGGACAAAACACGTTGACACGCTACGACATCATACATTCAAACTGTATTGAAACAATAAACAAGGCCTTGCGCATCAGTATTGCGCAAGGCCTTGTTTCATATCATATCACCGCATCGGTTTAGCGGTATGCCTTCTCATAAATAGCAAGTATTTCGTCTTCTGTCAGCATGCGCGGGTCAAGCTGGAACAAGCCTCCCATTGTTTCCTTTGCATTCTTAACCATTTCAGGAAGATTCTCTTTCTTAATGCCCCAGTCGCTCAACTTCAAGTCGTCAACCTTGCAGGCCTTCTGCATCTTGACGAGAGCATCGATAAAGTCAGACGGACGCTTACTCGGCTCCATAGTCATGGCCTCTGCCATCTTCATGTAGCGCTTCATACTGTCATTGCGGAATGTCTCAAAATAAGACTGCGACAGACAAATCAGTCCTGCGCCGTGAGGCAGTTCAGGATAAAGGGCACTCATGGCATGCTCCATTGAATGTTCTGACGTACAGCTTGATGTAGACTCAACCATACCGGCCAGCGTACTTGCCCATGCAACCTTTGTCCTTGCCTTCAAGTTGCGTCCGTCAGCCACTGCCACAGGCAGATACTTATAGATAAGACGGATAGCCTCGAGAGCATAAAGGTCGCTTATCGGAGTGGCACAGTTTGCTATGTAGCCCTCAGCTGCATGGAAGAATGCGTCAAAGCCCTGATAAGCCGTAAGTCTTGGCGGGATGCTGAGCATGAGTTCCGGGTCAACAATAGACATTGTCGGGAATGTCAGCTTGCAGCCAAAACCAATCTTTTCGTGAGCTGTCTCATGGGTAATAACAGTCCAAGGGTCAACCTCTGTACCAGTGCCGGCCGTTGTTGGGATGGCAATAATAGGCAGAGCCTTCTCAACGGGCTTGTTCTTGCCTGTACCTCCGGCAATATAGTCCCAGTAATCGCCCTCGTTGCATGCCATTATGGCGATGCTCTTTGCAGAGTCGATAGAGCTTCCGCCGCCAAGACCGATGACGAAGTCGCACTTCTCTTCACGGCACAGCGCAGCTGCCTCCATTACATGCTGCTTGATCGGGTTGGGAAGAATCTTATCAAAGACAACGCTCTCAACATTATTCTCCTTAAGATAGCCTACCACTTTATCTAAATAGCCATACTTCTTCATTGAAGTTCCGCCAGAAATAACAATCAACGCTTTCTTACCAGGCAAATTTTCTGTTGCCAGCCTTCTGAGTTCGCCGCATCCGAACAATAATTTTGTAGGAATGTGCAGATTAAATACAAGGTTCTTGTTCATGATCGTATTAATTTAAAGTTTTCAAAAGCAAATATAATAAATCTATTACAAACAAAAGAATAAATATGAATTTAATTTTAAATTAAAACCGACAAGCAGCTTTATGCTTATATAAAAACATTATACTCCTGATTGCAATGTCTGCCTATTTACGCTTCATGACGCTGTTCACTACGCGCACCGACGAAACGAGTTTGCCGGTGGACGTAAACACGTCGACGTTCCACACATGAGACGAACGGCCCTTATGCACAATGGTGCCCACGGCACGCACCGTATCGCCCTCATGGGCCGAAGATATATGATTGCCGCTTACCTGCATGCCTACAACATACTCGTCAGGATTACATATTATCATAGAGCCAAACCCAGCCACTGTCTCTGCCAACGCAAGCGTGGCTCCGCCATGCAGGATGCCGAACGGCTGACGGTTGCGGTGGTCAACGGGCATAGTGGCCTCAACGCGGTCATGAGAGGCATAGGTGTACTGTATGCCGAGGTTGCCCATAAGCGTAGACTTCGACTGGGCATTGAGTTCATCGAGCGGAATCTCGCTCGGACGCACCTCTGCCAAGAACGCCTTCTCAACAGCCACAGCCACGCCGTCTTCATTGTTAGACAGTGTGATATAGTCGGCACAACGCTTCACTGATCCTGGCGCATTGCCCATGGCAATTCCGAGACTTGCCAGCTGCAACATGGTTACATCGGCCACGCCGTCGCCGAATACTACGATGTCGTCTGTCTTTATGCCCTCCATCTCCATTACGGCAGCCAGCGTGTTGGCCTTGTTGACGCGGCAGCCAACCACCTCGAGGAAGAACGGCTCTGAGCGGAACACGTCGAGCACACCGTCGAGACGGCGCTTCCAGTGGTTCTCCAGTCCTACGAGAGCCTCCTCGTCGTCGCTGACAAGCATGCACTTGCACGGAATGAAGTCGATGGCTATGGAGAAATGCTCCTCATAGACAATCTTCATGCCGTTGAGCTCGGCTTCGGCCTTGATGTGCGGATTGTCAGGCATGTTCGTAACAATACAGTCCTCATTATAAGTAAGGATGCCAAATCCGTTTTTGTCGGCCTTCTTCTCAAGATAAGGTATCAGTTCGGGATTAATGCGGCGTTCAAATATCACTTCGCCGTCAGCAGCCCTTATAACCTGTCCGCCGTTATACGCCATCACATATCCGTTGTAGGTGTCAAGCTCGAGCATTTTGGCAAGTCCGAGCAGCCCGTATGTCGGACGCCCTGACGCCAGCATTATTCGCACGCCCATCTGCTGAACCTTGCGCAGCGTTGCCAGCGTGCGCTTGCTTACCTCCTTGTTGTCGTTCAACAATGTTCCGTCAACGTCCAGAACAAGCATCTTATATTTCATAGCTCAATGTTTTAAGGGTTATGTCAAAACAAGACAAAGCTCATATCCTGCCGCCGTATGCTGCTTCAGCCGGCAGGCGGCACGGCCTTTATCTTTCTTACAAAAATACGTAAAAACATTTTCATATTCTCACTTATCAGGCTATTTTTGTAACGGCGTTTCAGTTTTTTAAGGAATGCCGCGCCTTGGCCTCCACCTTTATAAATATATCTAAAAAAGGGTTGCCAAAGGTGCAGAGGGCAAATTTACGTTCAAAAGTCGACAAAGCTGCTGCAAAAGAAGTTACAACCGACAACTGAAGGCGTCATCATATAAATAAGACAAATTCAACGCAGCCCTGCCGCAAAGGCAAGGGCACAAACACTGAAAGAGATGAGAAATTTTCTGTTATCTATCCTTCTGCTCGTATCGTGCAGCATGAGCGCGAAGCTCACCGTCACAAAACTTACGTGCAACTATCAGGACGGACTGGCCGTAACAGCCGGCGACATACGCGTGGGCTGGCAGATGAAGGCCGACACCAACGGCGACAGGCAGACAGCCTACCGCATAAGGATTTTTGAGAACATAACCGGCAAAAGCGTCTACGACTCGGGCAAGACGGCATCGGCCGAGAGCCAGCTGATATCGCTGCCGCCGCTGAAGGGCAACCGCCACGGCTACTACTGGCAGGTGTGCGTATGGGACGCCGCCGGCAAGAAGTCGGCATGGAGCCAGAAGCAATATGTGAGAGTGGTGCCCGAAGACCTCGGGGCTAAATGGATTGGAGCCATAACCAAAGCTGACGCAAAGCTGCCCGAAGGACGATGGGTAAACTCAGTGTTCAAGAAAGACAGCTTCAAGGCAAAATGGCAAGACACCGACACGCTGTCGGCTAAAAGCATAATACTGAGAAAAGAGTTCTGCACCGGCAAGAGGAAGATTACAGATGCCGTGGTATACATAAGCGGACTGGGACACTACGAGATGAAGATAAACGGACGTAAGGTCGGCGACAGCGAGTTTGCCCCGCTTTGGAGCGAATACAGCAAGACCGTCTACTACAACACCTACGACGTGACACAGCTGCTTGCAGAGGGGCGCAACGCCATAAGCGTGCTGCTGGGCAACGGATTCTTCAACGTGCAGCGCATGGGCCGCTACAGCAAGCTGCAGACCAGCTTCGGCCCGCCGCAGATGATTATGCGCATGGAAATAAACTTCAGCGACGGCAGCCGCCAGGTGATAAAGAGCGGCGAAGACTGGAAGTACACGCTGAGCCCGATAACGTTCAACAGCATCTACGGAGGCGAATCTTACGACGCAAGGCTCTGCCAGCCCGGCTGCGACATGCCCGGATTCGACGACAGCAGATGGCATGACGCCGTGCAGGTGGAGGGACCAGCGGGCACGCTGACGCCACAGACTGCACAGCCCGTGAAGATAATGGAGCGCTACGGCGTGAAGTCGTGGATGAAGATACATACAGATTCGCTGGCAGCAGCGTCAAAGGCCACAAAACGAGAAATAGACCCGTCTGTGATTGTTGCCGACATGGGACAGAATCTTGCAGGATTTCCAGAGATAACAATCGAAGGCAAGCGCGGACAAAAGGTTACAATGCTCGTGGCCGAGAAGCTCACTCAGCAGGGAGCCTGCGACCAGAGGCAGACCGGACGCCAGCATTATTACGAATATACTCTGGGCAGCGACGGCACGGAGACATGGCATCCGCACTTTTCCTACTACGGCTTCCGCTTCATACAGGTGGAGGGGGCGGTGCGCGAGGGAGAGCCAAACCCGCAGGGGCTGCCCGTACTGAAGAAACTCAGCAGCTGCTTCGTTTACAACTCTGCCAGAGAGGTGTCGTCGTTTGAATGTTCAAACGAGCTGTTCACCAAGACTCACCGCCTCATAGAAAGGGCTGAGCGCAGCAACATGCAGGCCGTGCTGACCGACTGCCCTCACCGCGAAAAGCTGGGATGGCTAGAGCAAGACCATCTGTGCGGCCCCAGCCTTCTCTACAACTACGACATGACGCGCTTTGCGCCAAAGGTGATACGTGACATAACCGACACACAGAAATCAGACGGCATGGTGCCCACCACGGCGCCACAGTATGTGTCGTTCGGCAATCTGTTTGACGACTCGCCCGAATGGGGCAGCACGCTCATCATCATGCCGTTCATGTATTATGAGCAGTATGGCGACAGCACGCTCATCACCGCCAACTACGGAGCCATGAGCCGATATGTCGACTATCTGACGTCGCGCGCCGACAGCGGCATTGTGAGCCACGGACTTGGCGACTGGTATGACTATGGTCCATGGCGTGCAGGCTTCTCAAAGAACACTCCCGTACCACTTGTGGCAACGGCCCACTACATCTTCGACCTACAACTGATGACGCGCGCTGCACGCATGACTGGCAACACGGCCGACGCAGACAAATACTCCAAGCTGCTGGCATACACCACGGATGCCTTCAACAGCCGCTTCTTCAAAGCCGACTCATGCACCTACGGCACGGGCAGCCAGACATCCAACGCCCTGCCGCTGTATCTCGGACTTACGGGCAACAACAAGCAGGGAGTGCTCAACAGTCTCGTGGCCGACATCAAGGCGCACGGCACACGCCTGACAACGGGCGACGTGGGCAACCGCTATCTGTTTCAGACGCTTGCACAGAACGGACTCAACGACCTGCTCTACTCCATGCTGAACCATTATGAGACGCCGGGCTACGGCTTCCAGCTGCGCCACGGCGCCACGACGCTGACCGAGCAGTGGGACCCCAACCAAGGCTCGTCGCTCAACCACTTCATGATGGGACAGATAGACGAATGGCTCTTCAAGACTCTCGCAGGCATACAAAACCGCCCCGGCACCTACGGACTGCGCCACTTGCTGATAAAGCCAACGCTCGTGGGCGACCTCAAATATGTCAATGCAAGCACAGAGTCGCTCTACGGCAAAATCAGCGTCAGCTGCACACGCAGTTCGCTCACCGTTGACATACCCGTAGGCTCAGACGCCACCATCGTGCTGCCCGACGGCACCGAAAAGCAGGTTGGATCGGGCAAACACACGTTCAACTTCTGAATGCATATCCATACAGACGGCCCTGACGGCAACAACACCTGACGGGCATCTGAAGCCTATATGGCAGATAAGAAAATCTGAAACATAATAAAACCGGGCAGAACATTATCCACAACATGTTTTGCCTGGTTTGTTTTTTTACATGCGCAAGATTATTACGACTTATCCTAACAGCCCTCTCACCACCCCACAGCCTGCCCCACATTTCCGGCAAAATGAGTCGACACAGGCGCAAGAATAAATAATAAGTTTTTGTCATGCCCGCCTGCTGCCCAAAGGACACCGGACTTGCCACAAAAAGCCATTCATTTACGACAAAAAAAGCGGCCACTTTTGCATCAAAAACGGCCCACTTACGACCCGTAAACGATAGGTTAATGATTTGAAACCTAATCACGCCATTTTGCTTATAGTCCGTATAATGCAAACCACAGTTCAGACCATCCGTTAATGACGAAGGCATATTTTACTTTCAGTTTTTTGTCCTAAAAAATTCTGCTGCCATTTTCAGCCTGTATACATGGCACGGATCTGACAGAACAAAGGCAAATCATTGGCCTGCCCATGCTCTGCCAACATCTGTATCAACCGATGCCGGCAGGTTTGAAATAAAGCATCATATTTTGGATAAAATGACAGATAGAGACTAAAGCCGACAGCAGCATTACAGCTGTCTGATATATAGCCGGCAGCTATACAGAAAATAAAGAATAAAAAAAGCCAACTCGCTACATCCATCATCAGGAAATACTGACTATAAATAAGGATGTAACGAGCTGGCTTGTTATTATAATACTGTTATGTTCAGCTCAATGTTAAAGTTTAACGCGGTTGCGCCTCACATCAATACCACTGCACGGCGTTGCTGTAGCCGCTGCGCTTGTCGTATTTAAGTGCATCGGTAAGAGTGGCGGCATTACATCTGAACGAGAAGTTGTAAGATGTGTATGGAGCCAGCACCACAGAGCAGCTCATGTTGAAGCAGTGGAGGTCGCGGCTCAGCGATGCAGTGGTCATAGACAGGTCATGGTTTTCAAAGTCGTAACCGGAAGAGAAGCTGATGTTCCATCCGTCGCTGATGCGTATGTTTCCGCTGAAGTTCAGGGTCTGCGTAAATGCGTAAGGATAGCGCATGGTCTTGGTGTTGAACTTTCCGCTTGTGTTCTCACGCATCGTTATTCCGTAGCCGAATGTGAGCGACCATGGCATTGAGAACTTCATGTATCCGTCTGCGTCGGTCTCGGCCTTGCCTGCATTCTTCTTTCTTGCACCGTTCTGTCCGTTCACCATGTCGTCGTCAACGTTCGACTCTATTCCGGTGTCGTCGTCCTCCGTGTTGTTGTCATCCTCCGTGGCGTCTTCTTCGTCATCTCCTCCGCCGAACCATTTCTTCAGCTTTTCGGGATTAAGGGTGAACGATATGTTCTGCGACAGACCCTGGAAGCGGCCAAAGCGGCCCTTGCTGTACTCGGTATGGTTGCTGACGTATGGTCTTCCGTTATCGTCAAGCTCGTAAGCATAGGTTGCAAACACGGCATTGAGGTTGAATGTATAGTTCTTCCACCACTTCAGCCTGAGCCTTACGGTAAGGTCGCTCCATGGTTTCTCCTTTGCGGCCATGTTGTAGCCCATGTTGAATCCGAGTTCGTCTATAATGCTGAGTTTCTTGTATCCGGTAGAGTCTTTGTCCGACTTCACTTTCATCTCAATGTTGTTCGACAGGTCGAAGGTTACGCTTCCCGTCTTTCCCCTCGACGGCACATTGAACAAGCCGTTCTCAAAGGGTGAATATTCAACGAGGCTTACATTGCCGTCGGCATCAGTCTTCTGGTAGGTTTCATAGTATCTCGAGCCGCAGTCGGGCGCATAACTGAACGTAACCTGAGGCGTCAGCACGTGGCGTATGGCCTGTATCTTGTCGCCGAAAATCTTCTTCGACGGAACCCAGAATCCGTACATCTTGGTTGAGGCGCCGATGCTCATGCTCCAGTTGTATACGTTGTAGAATCCATATGTTGTGTCGGCGCGCTCGGTCTGTGCCTGCTCATCCCACGACTTCATCACCTTGTTGGAGTACATGCGGTCGGTGAAGTTGAACGAGGGGTTGATGTTGATATAGTTGAACAGCGTGAAGTTGGCGTTGATAGGAATATTGTGCTGGAAAGCGTTGCGCCAGTCTTTTATGAGGTTCGACTTGAAGAGCTTGTCTTCCTTCGTGTCGATAGAGTTGCTGAACTGTCCGGTATAGCTCATAGAGATCTTTTCATACCAGCGCTCTTTGCCGGCCATGTGCTTGCGCTTGAACGGATAAAAGCGGCTCACAGAAATGTTGAGGTCAGGCAGCGTGAGGCTCACGGTAGAGTCTATCATGTTCTGGCTGAGGTTGGCCGATCCGCTGATGGTCATGCCAAGGCTCGAGAACGATGTGCTCCAGTTGACGCTTGACGTTCGCAGACTCTGCGTGTAGCTCTGCGGATTATACATACTGTTAAGGTTGTTGCGCTCATAGCTCGTAGATGCGAAGTTGACGCTTGCCGAGAGGCTGCTGAATGGGTTTGACTTAGTATCCTGACGATGACTCCACTGCAGCTTGAAGCTGGTCTGTTCGGTATAGTCGGGCATACCCTTGTCGCCGTTCTTGGTGTTCTGGTAGCTGAAGAAGAAGCTTCCGTTATAGCGGTAGCGCTTGCGGTAGTTGCTTGCCACCGACAATCCCCACGATCCCTTTGTGTATATTTCGCCAAGCAGCTTGAGGTCCCACTTGTCGCTCATCGCAAAATAATATCCTCCGTCACGCAGATAGAAGCCGCGCGAGCTATCGTCTCCGTAGCTCGGCATGATGAATCCACTTGAATAGCTCTTGGTGAACGGAAAGAATCCGTAAGGAATGGCCAGTGGCAGCGGCACATCTGCCACTACGAGATAGGCCGGACCGAACACAACATCCTTGCCGGGGCGCACCTTTGCACGCGACAGGGCTATGTAGAAGTCAGGGTGAGGCTGGTCGCACGTGGTGTAGCGTCCATGCTCAAGATAGAGCACTCCGCTCGAGTCGCGCTTTGAGTGCTGGCTCGACAGGTAGCCGTCTTCCTGTTCAGTATATACATTATATATAAAGCCTTTCTTGGTCTTGAAATTGAAGGCCATGGTGTCGCTCTCATATTTGTCCTGTCCCATGGTGAACACAGGAGTGCCGGATATGGCTCCGGTTGAGTCGGCAGTACCCGTTGCGCGCACCAGACTGCTGTCGAGGCTCATCTGTATGCGGTCGCTGCTGAGGTCCATGTTCTGATATTTCACGTTTGAGTTGCCGTATAGCCTCGCCACCTTACTCTTTGCGTCATAGACCATAGAGTCTTCAGACGAGAAGGTTACGGGGGCGTCTAACGCTCCCGACTTCTTACGGTTTATGCTGTCGAGCCTGATAGAGTCGTCCACCTGTTTGTTATGATGATATATGGCGAGTTGAAGCGAGTCCATGTTGGTGGTGTCGGGCTCGCCTGACTTATCTGTCGAATCTGCCGGAACGGAGTCAGACGACACCGTGTCGCCCACACTCAGAGAGTCGTTCTGCGCGCGCCCGTTGTCATTTTCCTTGAACAAAGGCAAGGAGGTGTCTGCCATCACAAATATGAAGGCAAACAGCAATACAAATATTACGGTTTTAGTTCTCATATAATGCAGGGTGCAAATTTACAGAAATTAAACCTAATAGCACACCAAAATCGCCTTTTTATTTAATATTTAACGTTTTACGTGCACCCGTATGCCTATTGCACCGGCATTTATACAAGTATGAAAACATAATCGGCACATATATCTGTGCCTTAGACGGTTATGCATTTTTGCATCTAAGAAGCCATTGGCCCGCCCTGCCAGCCCAATAGCTGTTTGCGCCATGACCAGGGTCAGCCTGCCGTGCAGTCAGACGCATGGTCGTTGTCCCTGCAGAAGCGCTCTATGTCGTCCTGCTCGCCGACAATCCAGATAGCCTCGCCGTGACGCAGCTTGTGCGACGGGTCCATCTGCGAGAGGTTCTCCTTGCCTTCCTCAAGTCCTACGACCATACAGTTGTACACATCACGTATGCCGCTGTCACGCAGCGTCTTGCCCGCAAAGATGCCGTTGCGGTTTATCACCACCTGATGGAGTTTCATCTCACGCTTCTCTATCTCCGGGTCTTTATCATGCAGCTCTGTGTTCAAGGCCTCGCTGAAGGCTGTAAGCTGGTCGTCGCTGCCGATAGCCTGAATGTTGTCTCCGGGAAATAATATTGTTCCTCCGTTTGGGATGTTTATCCTCTGGCTGCCACGCAATATGCTGCTGATGTGCACCCCGTATCTGTTTCTGAACTCCAGTTCGCGCAGCATCTTGCCTGCCCATAGAGAATCTTCGGGTATGGTGAAATCAGAGATATGCACGTCGCGGTCGAGCAGGCGGCCTTCATACAGCGGACGTCTACGGCCCATCACCTCGGCAACAATCTCTCTTGAACGCAGGTTCTGCATGAACAAGCGCTCCATCTTTATGCTTCTCTTCTTCAGCGAGCGCGATATTATCATAAGTGCCACGGCGGCAAGCGCTATGCTTATCATCAGCGCATTGGTGAAGCGTGTAAGATAATAGCATATATAGAACACAAACGCCGAAGCCACGGCCACTCTCACAATGATTGTCAGAATGAGCGGCAGACGGTTGTAGGGATTGCTGTTCCAAAGAGCTTTAAACTCCTCACTGTGGTTTTTCTTCATCATTATAGCCCTCAGGAAAGGAGATATAAACAGCAGCGTGAGCAGTCCGCATGCCGCATTTGCCCACCAGTGAGGCAGAAGCTGACGCACGAAAGGCAGGAAGAAGGTGAACATAAGGGCTATGGATGCGCCCGAGAGTATGGAATAAATCACCGTGATGCGCACCATCTGCTTTATCAGGGTGCGCCATTTTGCCTCGGGCTGCGTGGTCTGCTTGGCAAGCGTAAGATTGTTCATGGCCATAATCCACTTTTTGGGCAAGCGGCGTTCGAGCATGCCGTAAGCCGGGGTGGCCATGCGTATCATATAGGGTGTAAGGAAAGTGGTTATCACAGAAACGGCAACCACAACGGGATAAAGGAACTTGCCGATTACTCCGAGCGAAAGGCCAAGCGAGGCTATGATGAACGAAAACTCGCCTATCTGAGCCATGGAGAAACCGCACTGCATGGCCGACTTGAGCGACTGGCCGCCGATAAGGAAGCTCAAACTGCCAAAAATAACCTGCCCGAGAATAATTACAAGTACAAGAGTTACTATCGGCCATGAATATTCTACAAGAATGGCGGGATCGACAAGCATGCCGACAGACACGAAGAACACGGCTCCGAAAAGATTCTTCACAGGCTCTACAACCTTTATTATGCGCTCGGCCTCTATAGTCTCGGCAAGGATTGAGCCCATGACAAATGCTCCGAAGGCGCTGCTGAAGCCTACCTTGGTAGACAGTACGGCCATGGCGCAGCACAGACCGAGAGCCACGATGAGCAGCGTCTCGTTGTTGATAAACTTGCGCATTGACCTAAGCATGAGCGGAATAAGGAAGATACCCACCACAAACCACAGGATGAGAAAGAAGCCTATCTTCATCAGGCTGCCTATCATCTGTCCTCCGTCGGGATTCGACCCGTTGGCTATAGCCGAGAGCATAACCATCATGACAATGGCCAGTATGTCCTCAAGTATCAGCACACTCATAACCAGTCCGGCAAAGCGCTGCTGCCTAAGGCCAAGGTCGTCGAAGGCTTTATATATAATGGTGGTGGAGCTCATGGCGAGCATACCGCCGAGAAAGATGCTGTCCATACGGCTCCAGCCGAACAGATGCCCCGTGACTATGCCTAGCATCATCATGCAGAACACGATGGAACACGTGGAGATTATGGGCGAAGCACCCATCTTAAGTATCTTCTTGAACGAGAAATCCAGACCTAACGAAAAGAGCAGGAACATCACGCCTATGTCGCCCCACGTGCTGATGTCGGCCCTGTCGGCCACCGACATTATGTAAGGCATGTGCGGGCTTACCAAGAATCCTGCCACGACATACCCCAGCACAAGCGGCTGGT
>UMEZ01008657.1_pt1 | contig 14642 bp, 13 predicted proteins | sample 1964841 | NCBI WGS metagenome assembly UMEZ01 (sample SAMEA4836029, study PRJEB28245) | human gut metagenome | biome: gut microbiome; material: fecal sample | place: Denmark | collected 2008 | reverse complement strand
AATGGTGCATGGGCGGAAAGGCAATCTCAAATTACGCGGACATTATGTCGGCAGTTTTGAAAACGAAAGGCGAAAACGAATTTGCGTTTATGCACTGCAAGCCGCATGATGACGCGGAAATTCCGACAGTTCGCATAGCCCAATGCCAGAACGGCAACAACGCATGGGAGGTCAAAAATGTTTAGGATGCCCGAAACAACGCAATTTTACGCCACGATGGAAACGCTTTCCGAAGTCTATAAAGAGTTTTATGAAAGCGAATGCCCCATAGATGCGTTCCCGAAAGTCGTTCGCGATATGGCAAGAACCTATTCGACCGCCAGAAATCTGCCGATGGAGCTTCTCTGCTTTTGCGCCTGCGGAATTTTAAGCGGCGCAATGGGCAGAGTCTTTAAGGCAAGAAACGCCGTAAGCGGCGGATACACGCAAACAGGGAATATCTTTGTCCTCGGCGTGGGCGAAAGCTCCACTGGCAAAAGCGCGAGCATTCGCGCCCTTTTCTCCAATTTGGAAAGAAGGGTTCTGGACGAAATCTTCGAATACAAAAAGGAGCTTGAGAAATTCAAGAAAGCGAAGGCAAAGCTCATGCAGGACAAGCTTAACGGCGAGGACAAATTGGGCTTTGACGACGAAATTGCGGACACGCCCAAGCTCCCGAGAAACCCAGACTTCATCGTGAAAAATTCGACGTCGGAAGCCATGATAAAGGCGATGGAAGCAAGCGGCGGAGAAATTTTCTCCGTATGCGAGGAAGCCCGCGACAGCATCTATATTGTGGCGGGCAACTATCGCAAGCAAGGCGACGACACCGAAACGCTAAACAGCGGCTGGTGCGGCGAGCCCATAAAGCACAACCGAATTGTAAACGGAATTTCAAGCGTTCCCAACCCCTGCATTTCCCTGCTTTGGATGGTGCAAAACGACGTCATCGACACCATCGTCTCAAAGAACAAAGGCAGCTTTATCGGCAGCGGCTTTCTTGGCAGGTTTCTCTACTGCAAAGGCGCGCCCAAAACCGTCCCAAACTCCAAGGAGATTATACCGCTCGACGAGTCGGCGATTGCGAAATGGGAGAAATTGCTAAACGACACCTACGGCATCAGAAAGCGTGGCGAAACCGTCTGGATCGACGCCGACCAAGAGGCCTTTGAATACTTCTGGGATTTCGACGCTTTCAACACGCGCCTTATGAACGGCAAACTCCGCACCCAAGCGTCTTTGCTTGGCAAGGCGCGTGAAAACGCTATTAGGCTTGCGGTTATCTTCGTCCAAGCGGAAGGCGCGACGCAAATAACAGCCGACATCGCAAAGCGGGCATGCCGAGTGGTGTCGTACTCAATCTGCGTTTCGGTGGTGCTATTCTCAAGCGGAATGCTCCCTGAAATCGAAAAAGACAGGGCAAAAATGGAATCCATGATTCGCCAAAACGACGGCTTCTACAAAAAAATCAGCTTTTTTGACCAGTATTCAAGCCTTCGTTCAGAGCGCGTGGAGTTTATCGTGCATACATTCCCCGAGCTTTACGAAATCTTGAAAAAAGGCAAAGGCAGATACGTCGTTCTGAAAGAAAAACTGCCAGAGGCAAAACAAGCCCTCGGCATCGAACCCGACGACGACGATATGCCATTTTAGCAAATAGGTAAAATAGACAAATAGATTGTAATGCGCATAAAACTTGAAATTTAGTTGACTTTCAAACCGACATCTGGTCTCATATTTCCTTTATCCCGCCCCTGTAGTTCAACGGATAGAACGGGCGTTTCCTAAACGCTAAATCGTGGTTCGATTCCACGTGGGGGCGCGGGTATGTTTTTGTTAAGCAGCATATTGCCATTTTTGCGCTCGCTGCTTTTTTTGTGGGCGTAATGCCGTAAGTCCCTAGTAATTGACCTAAAATCTGGCAGAAATCCAGTATATGCCCTTACCATTTTGGCTTAACGATACGCCCCAAATGGAAGATTAAATTTCCACAATGGAAAAAATATCTATTTACCTATTTGTCTATTTTACCTATTTCCCCTATTTTGCCGGCAGTGGAGTTGCAGCCCGAACGCCCCGAAGGGAACAGGCGGAGGGCGAAACTTCACTTAGGCAAAATCTATTTCTAAAAACTCTCTTTTTACCGCAGGTTTCTTTTATTACCAATTATTCTCAATGCGATGTCTCCACGGAAAAAATGTTGAAGCATTGGAATCAACTTCAAATCGGTCACAAAATGGGAATATGACCGATTTTACGAATAGGTTGAACTCCAAGAAAATTAGAACCAGTAAGCTTATGCAGGGTATCGAATGCTAAGACATCAGGCTCGCTTATGGCATTCATTTCTTACCAGTTAAATAGTTTTTTGAGGTTTTCCCATGTCCATTTATAAATTATATCAGATTCTTTTGCTGAATTTGGCTTAACGCATTTCTTATCAGAACGTCCCCACAACAAGAAATAAGAGACATCTTCATCTTGCGCTATTTCCAATTCAATTGAAACTCCGGATGCCTTATCTGTTTTTTCACCACAAATGACAACCACTACATCGCATCCCTTTATTCTTGTCCTTGCTTTATTTTTCCAATCCGGATTTGCTTCTTTTATGGACATATCAATTATTTCAAACGGACTGTCTCCATTTCTCGATTGCCCAACAAGCAAATTTTTAAGATCTTCGTCGTTATCGTAGTCAAAACTTATGAATGTTCTTTTTTTGTCATATATTACCCCCTAAATACGATTATTTTTAACAAGCTTCCAATAATAAGCCCCCAGTGCGGTAAGTCTACAAGATTTGGATCTCATTGCTGCAAAATACATGTGATCTTCATCTTCAGGAACCACTAGCCCGATACTCTCAAACTGTTGTAAGTTTTTAAAAATAGCGACATTTTCTTCGTTGGCGTAGGGTTCTTGTATCTCGGGCTTATAACCTGGCGTATTCGTAAACTCAAATGAAGGATCAAGTTGAATTCGCATTTCAGGCGTTTCAAAATATTCGGTAAGTTTACGTAAAGTACTTACTGGCACTTTAGGTGAAATTGTCCGGATGGGGGTAAAATTCTTAATATTCGTTTTAAAGATGGGACGTTGTTCCCATGGTCCTAATGCTTTATCAATAAAGGCATAAATGCCACCAGGCGTTATGTTCCCATTTATATCTGCAGCTCCTCCTCTCAAAGCTTCTATTAAGAGCGTAGTAAAAACTCCACGTCCATTGGATTCTACAGCATATTCATTTGTAGCACATGCGGTAAGTATTGTAGTACCGCATGAAATGAATGATAAGCTATCATCTCTTGAATTGTTAAACGGAGAATTCCCAGCAGCTCCCGAATTACAGCAATCAAGTATAATTATCTTATTTCTAAATTTACTTTCGTTTGCGTATTTAAGCACATCAAATAATGGAATCCCTTCATCGTATTCTTTTGCGTCTGGAGTAACAAGGTATCCACCACATTCATTCACAGTCCCATGTCCAGAAAAATAAAATAATGCAATATTCCCCTCTCCTGAAAATAATTGAGATATAGATTTTTTAAGTTCCGCTTTATTTTTAATTTTTGTTTCTAATTTTACACTAAAATTAGGCGAGCCATCACCATTAACAGATAATAGATCTTTTACAGCATTTGCATCGTTAACACAACCAGTCAGCGGACAACCATCGTAATTATTTATTCCAACAACTAATGCTTTCATCACAATCCTCTTTCTATATAGAATATTTACGAATTGAGTCCACAATCGACGAACTATTCCAATTAACAATTTTACTTGCATTGTCTTTTACTTTTTGAGAAGTTCTTTCGGCGCCCCAAGGTTGAATTGCAATAATTGGTTTATTATAATTCTTTGCAATATCAATTTCTTTATCTATCCATTTTGAGTAGCTACTGTATACGCCAGCCAAAATAAGTACGCAGTTGACTGGAGCAATTTGTTGTTTAATGGCTTCATAAAGTTCTTTTTGTGTTGACGCATTATGAATAGGATCATTTTTGGGAACAGAGTAATTTCGCCATGAGAAATTTGGATGTTCATCAAAAAACTCCGTTAATCTTGCATAAGCGTTAGAATACGTCCATGAATGGCTTATAAATAATTTATATTGTTTTAAATCTGGCATACGTGTATAATGAATAACTTTGGGTGTAATGTAAAGCTAAAAAATCATCCTGCAGAAAATATTTCACTGCGCCATCATATAGAGTTGTTTGCAATAGCAAGTGTAGCTTTTGTAATTTTATAGATTTTCTACATTTTATGCTTTAAAGGATGATTTATAAAGGATTTTAGATCGAGTCGATATTTATAATTAACCATTTTTGAAAAATTTATACTCATCACAATAATGGGGGGCATGCAAGGAATCTATTAAACGCCGAGGAACGGCAGGGGCGTTCGGCAGGGTTGTTTGTCGGAGCGAATGGTATTTTTGAAATGTCCCACTTTTTTCTATCTCGATAGAGCGCAAACCCAGTAAAATAGCGCATTTGATGGCTTTTTATACAATGAGACATAGTGGGAAATGTCTCATGTTTTGTTTGTATATATTTTATATCAAGCTTATAATTATCAAGTTGAAGCTTGCAAGATTTCCCGCTCCTTAGCTCGTCGGTAAAGAAAATATGATATTTTAGATAAATATAACATAAAATGCGCAAACAAAATCTGTAAAAAAGACCAATTTCTTGAATTGTTCCCATTTTCCCCATACAAGTTCAGCAGATAGGACTTGATGAATTCTGATTTTTTGCCTATTTTAAGACTGGATTGTAAAAATAATATGGACGACATAAACACAGCTAATGTAGGTTTTGAAAAGGAAATCTGGAGCGCGGCAGACAAGCTTCGCGGCAATATGGACGCTTCGGAATACAAAAATATTGTTTTGGGGCTGATTTTTCTAAAATACATTTCGGACAAATTTGAAGAAAAGTATAACGAATTAAAAGACGAAGGCGAAGGCTTTGAAGAAGATAGAGATGCCTACGACGCCGAAGGAATCTTCTTTGTTCCTCAGCAGGCGCGTTGGGAAGCTATTTCGTATGCCGCGCATACCTCCGAAATTGGGAAAGTTATAGATAAGGCAATGGAGCTAATTGAAAAGGAAAATCCGCGCCTTAAAAACATTCTTCCCAAAGGGTTTGCCCGCCCAGAACTTGACAAACGCAGGCTTGGCGAAGTTGTAGACCTCTTTACCAATGTTAAAATGAGTATCCATGGCGATTCCCGCGATATTTTGGGGCGTGCCTACGAATATTGTTTGGCTCAGTTTGCTGAAAACGAGGGGAAAAAGGCGGGGGAATTCTATACACCTCCGTGCGTGGTGAAAACGATTGTCGAAATCTTAAAACCGTTAAGCAGCGCAAGGCGCGGAACTCGCGGTATTAGGGTTTACGACCCTGCTTGCGGTTCTGGCGGAATGTTTGTTCAGTCTGCAAGGTTTGTTGAAGACCACAAAGGAAACATAAATAATATTTCGGTTTTCGGTCAGGAATCGAACCCGACTACTTGGAAGATGGCGCAGATGAATTTGGCAATTCGCGGCATAGAGGCAAACCTCGGCGATTATAACGCAGACACCTTCATGAACGACCGTTTCCCGACCGAAAAATTCGACTACATTATGGCGAATCCGCCGTTTAATATGTCGGATTGGGGCGGAGATAAGTTGAAAAACGACAAACGCTGGTGTTTTGGCATTCCGCCAGAAGGCAACGCAAACTTTGCATGGCTACAGCATATGATTTTTCATATGGAGCCGTCTTTCGGGAAAATCGGAATGGTTCTTGCAAACGGTTCGCTTTCTTCCCAAACAAGCGGCGAAGGCGAAATCAGAAAGAATATAATAGAGACAGATCTTGTTTCTTGTATAATTGCAATGCCGCCCCAGTTGTTCTACACAACGCAAATTCCCGTTTCGCTTTGGTTTTTAAGCAAGCATAAGAATCAAAAAGGCAAAACCTTGTTCATAGACGCCCGAAACATGGGAACAATGAAATCGCGTAAATTGCGCGAGTTGACCGATACCGACATAACAAAACTTGGCGATACCTACGACAAATACGAAAATGGAACGCTCGAAAATAAAAAAGGTTTTTGCGCAGTAGTTTCAACTGAAGAAATTGCAAAACAAGGCTATATACTCACCCCCGGACGCTATGTAGGCATAGAAGAAAAAGAGGATGACGGCGAACCTTTTGACGACAAAATGAAACGCCTGACCTCGGAACTTTCCGACCTCTTCGAACAATCGCATACCCTCGAAGCCGAAATCCGCAAACAATTGAAAGGGATTGGCTATGAATTGTAAAAAAATAACGCTTTCGGAATGTATTGAGATTATTGGAGGGGGAACACCCAAAACCTCAAAAAAGGAATATTGGGGTGGCGAAATTCCGTGGTTGTCTGTTGTAGATTTCAATAACGATAACCGTTACGTTTCAAAAACAGAAAAAACAATAACCCAAGAGGGATTAAATAATTGTAGTTCTCGTTTGTTAGGAGAAAATGACATCATTTTGTCGGCACGTGGAACTGTTGGAGCTTTGGCTCAATTATCCAAACCAATGGCTTTCAACCAATCTTGTTATGGCATAAGAGCGAATGAGTTGGCAATTAATGACTATATCTATTACTTGCTAAAGCATTCTGTTTCTATACTAAAGAAAAACTCTTATGGATCTGTGTTTGACACAATCACAAGAGAGACATTTTCAAGGATAGAAGTTCTTTTACCAGATCTGAAAATACAGAAGAGAATTTCTGAGGTTTTAGGCTCGCTAGACAACAAGATTGAGCTTAATGAGAAGATAAATCAAAATTTAGATTGGGAATATTATTTCAGCATTTGCCGCAAAATTATTGAATTAGAAGAAGAAAATCAAAATTTAGAAGCGCAAGCTCAGGCTATTTTTAAATCTTGGTTTGTTGACTTTGAACCGTTTGGCGGCAAAATGCCTGCGGACTGGGGACAAGGATGTTTGTCTGATGTTCTAAGTGTCATAGAGAGTGGTTCACGCCCCAAAGGCGGTTCAGAATCATCGGGGGTTCCAAGTATAGGCGCAGAAAATATAGACGGTATCGGGCACTATGATTACAGTAAAGAGAAATATATAAATAGAGATTTTTTTCAAAACCTCCGCCATGGAAAAGTTAATTCTGGGGATATATTACTTTATAAAGATGGAGCATATGTTGGAAAAGTTTCAATGGCATTGAACGGTTTTCCGCATGAAATATGTGCTGTAAATGAGCATGTGTTTATTCTCCGCACCAATGAGCAATTGCCTTCTCAATCATATTTATATCTCTTTTTTGCACAACATAGTATAAGAAATAAAATTGCGACATTGGGTTCTGCCAAAGCAGCTCAGCCTGGAGTTAATCAAAGCGACATAAAAGGAATTTCATTAACAATTCCCAATAAGGGAACTATCCAAGCTTTCGAAAATATAGCATCAAGCCTTTTTTTCAAAATTGTCCAAAACTCAATTCAATCCCGCCGTCTGGCGCAACTTCGCGACGCTCTGCTTCCGAAGTTGATGTCGGGTGAGATTGATGTCTCGGACGTGGCGGTGTAAATTACAATTTGTATGAGTATATGTATTAACACAGTCAAACTTCGAAAATTGATAGAAATCACGCCGTCAATGGGGGATTTGTGTAAATACATAGAAGACGTAGAACAATTTGCCGAAACAAAGCCAAATATTGCGTTGGATTCCGCAAAATCACTTTTAGAATCCCTTTCTAAAAGATTTTTGGCAGATAGAAAAATTACACAAGCAAAAGATAAAGATAACTTTCACCAAACAGTAAAGCAGGCAATAAGAGCTGCTGAAACAATAAAATCCATAAACGATACTTCGTCGCTTGAAAAACTCTTGTCTGGATTTTCTTCGATAGCGCAGGGAATCGGAGAGATGAGGAACAAATACGGCTTCTACTGTCATGGGCGAGATACACTTGACGAAAAAATACATCCGCTGTTGGCGCATTTTGTTGTAAATTGCGCGTTGTCTATTTCAGTATTTCTCTTAGATTTACATAACAATGAACACTTGGTAAAACCTCGCTTAACTTATGATGATTATATTTTGTTTAACACTTATTTCGACAATGTGACTGAAGAGTTAATGGTAGGCAATATATCGATTTCTCCAAGTAAAGCTTTGTTTTATGAAGATGAAGATGCGTATAGGGAAGAATTGAAAAATTTTTATAATGAAAAAATTTTAACAATACATGAATTTAAGATAAACTTTTCTGAAGAAAACGCGTCGAAAATTATTCTATTTAAAGGGGCATTATCTGAAGAAGAGTTGGACGTAATAGACATTATTTTAAAGCAAAATTCGGATAAATATAACCTGTTTTCTACGGATATGATAGAGCAAATAAAAGCCTTGTATTCTGTTGAAAATGCTCCAAGAGGATATGAAGTAAAAAATTGAGGAACTGAAGCCATGTCATACAAAGAAGAAAATTACGAAAATGCAATTATCCAACTTTTTGAAAAATTGGGATATGAACATGTATATGGTCCGGATATTGATAGAGATTATACCGACCCTTTATATGGCGAAGAGCTGAGAACTTGTCTTACTTCCATCAATCCTGATTTGCCGACAGAGGCCATAGACGAAGCCATTTATAAAATCCGCAATATAGACAATCAAGAGTTGATTTTGAAAAACTCTATTTTTACCGACTATCTACAAAATGGAATTGACGTTGCCTACATACTTAATGGCGAGCAAAAATATGACAAAGTAAATCTTATTGACTATGTAAACATAGACAGGAACAGTTTTATTGCAGCCAATCAATGGACAATAGTTGAACGTTCCGAAAAAAGAGCGGACATTATTGTTTTTGTAAACGGCATACCACTTGTTGTGGTAGAGTTGAAATCGCCATCAAGGGAAGAAACTGACACTTCGGCGGCGTTTAGGCAGTTGCGAAACTATATGCAGGAAATTCCATCGCTATTTGCATTCAACGCTTTTTGTGTGATGAGCGACATGGCGCAAACAAAGGCAGGCACAATAACGGCCGGCGAAGACCGTTTCATGGAATGGAAGACTACGGACGGCTCTTACGAAACCACAAAATTTGCCGACTACAACACCTTTTTCATGGGGATATTCGAAAAGCACAGATTTTTGGATATTATAAAAAATTTTATTTGCTGCTGTTTTAATGAAAAGCAAGAAAAGGTAAAAATATTTGCGGCGTATCACCAATATTTCGCGGTAAACAAGGCAATAGAATCTACAATAAAGGCGACAAATTCAGACGGCAAGGCGGGCGTATTTTGGCATACGCAAGGTAGCGGCAAATCGTTCTCGATGGTTTTTTATGCCAACTTGCTACAACAAACTTTAAAAAATTCAACCATTGTTGTAATAACCGACAGAAACGACTTAGACAACCAGTTGTTTGGGCAGTTTTCGAGATGTGCTGATTTCCTAAGGCAAATTCCCATTCAAGCGGAAAGCCGAGAAAACCTAATTGATTTGTTGGCTGGGCGCGAAGCAAACGGTATCATTTTTACCACAATGCAAAAGTTCACGGAAACGGCTGGGCCGCTATCGCTACGCAAAAATATCATTGTTATGGCAGACGAAGCCCACCGTGGGCACTATGAAATAGAACGCATAGACCCCAAAACAGGAACGGTAAAAATAAGCACCGAAATTTTAATACGCAAAAGTCTTCCCCATGCAACATATATAGGATTTACAGGAACTCCTATTTCATCAAAAGACAAGAACACGCGCGAAGTTTTTGGCGATTATATAGATATTTACGACATGACGCAGGCCGTCGAAGACGGCGCAACGCGCCCGGTATATTACGAAAGCCGAGTTGTGCACTTAAAGCTCGACAAGTCTGTAATGGACAAAATCGACCAAGAATACGACAAAATGGCGGAAATTGCCGAAGCCTATTCCATCGAGAAAAGCAAAAAAGAGCTTAGCAAGATGGAAAGTATTTTGGGCGCGGAACAGACCATAGACGCCTTATGCAACGACATTGTTTCGCACTACGAAGAAAACCGCGAAAAGCTGCTTACGGGTAAGGCTATGATTGTTGCCTATTCAAGAGAAATTGCGATGAAGATATATCGCAAAATTCTCTCGATACGACCGAACTGGACTGAAAAGCTGGCCGTTGTTATGACATCGGCAAACAATGACCCAGAAGACTGGAAACCTATTGTCGGGAACAAAGCGTATAAAGACGAACTCGGTAGAAAGTTTAAAGACAACAATTCGCCTTTAAAAATTGCGATTGTTGTTGATATGTGGCTTACTGGGTTTGATGTGCCGTCGCTTGCGACAATGTATGTGTATAAGCCCATGGCTGGACACAATCTTATGCAGGCCATCGCCCGCGTAAATCGCGTATTCAAAGACAAAGAAGGCGGTTTGATTGTGGACTATGTCGGTATTGCTTCGGCTTTAAAACAGGCAATGAATGATTATACAAACCGCGACAAACAAAAATATGGCGATATGGATATAGGCAGTGCAGCCCTGCCACGTTTCATTGAAAAATTAACGGTTTGTAGGGAATTGTTCCACGGCTTTGATTACAGCAATTTCAAAACGGCATCTGACTACGAGCGAGCACAGTTAATAATGGATGGCGTAAATTTTCTTTCGGATCCGCAAGAACCTGAAAGGAAGGAGCACTATTTAAAAGAGGCAATGTTGCTAAGGCAGGCGTTGTCGCTTTGTCGAAGCATTGTAAAACCAGAAGACCGTTTAGAGGCAGCCTTTTTTGAAGCGGTGAGAACATTGTTGACCCGCATTTCATCGAAACCGCATTACATTTCTTTAAAAGAAATCAACAAACGCATAAATGAACTATTGCGCCAAAGCATAAAAAGCGAAGGTGTTGTAAATTTATTCTCAGATGTAAAAGAAGAGTTTTCGATTTTCGATCCTAAATTTTTAGCTGAGGTTGCAAAATTAAAGCAAAAAAACATTGCCGTAGAATTGTTGAAAAAATTGATAGCAGAACAAGTTTCGGTTTATCAAAGAACGAATGTTGTTAAGTCTCAAAAATTTTCCGAACTGTTGCAACGAACAATGAATGCCTATCTTAACGGATTGCTTTCAAACGAGGAAGTAATCGAGGAACTATTAAAGATGGCAAAGGAAATTGTAAGCGCAAAAGAAAACGGGAATGCCTTGGGGCTATCAACTGAAGAAGTCGCTTTTTACGATGCCTTAGCTAAGCCGCAAGCCGTAAAAGATATTTATTCTAACGAAGAACTTGTTGCTATCACAAAGGAATTAACAGATGCTTTGCGGAAAAATAAAACAATAGATTGGCAAAGAAGACAAAACGCGCGTGCACGCATGCGACTTCTAGTAAAACGCCTTTTGAAAAAATATAAATACCCGCCAGAAGGGCAGGAAGAAGCCCTAAATACCGTTATAGCCCAATGCGAAATGTGGACGGACAATAGCGATATGGAAGAGCAGGAAAGCGCATAAAATTAGAACAATAAAAACGGATAAAATATGGCAGAGGGAAAAGTTGGGTATGTTTACATTTTGACCAATCCGAGTTTTAAGGAGGATTGGGTGAAAATCGGAAAGTCTGTACGTCCTGTCGATGTGCGCTCTAAGGAGCTTGACAACACTGCCGTTCCGCTTCCGTTCGAAATTTATGCCGCTATAAAAACTTCAAAATTCAACGAGGTTGAAAAGCTTGTCCACAAAACGATAGACCGTTTGACTGATTTGCGCATACGCCAGAATCGCGAATTTTTCAACGTTCCGCCGCAAGTTGCATTCGACATTTTCAAGGACATTTCTTTGGCGATAGAAGATGCCGAGCTTATAGAATACAAAAAAGGAAGTTCCGAGTTGGCGGACGGCAATTCAGACGAATGCCCGCATGCAAGGCGCGGGAGATTTAAATTCAGTATGGTCGGCATAAAAATCGGCGAGAAAATCACGTTCACCCCGACTGGAACTGTCGTTACGGTTGCAAGCGACGACACTGTTGAATACGATGGGCGCATTTACAAACTTTCGCCGTTTGTTGGGACTTATATGCCTGCTAATAAGCGCAACACTTCTAACGCATATCAGGGAAGCAAATTCTTTTCATATAAAGGAAAAATATTGGATGATTTGAGAAAAGAAGCCGAAAATAGAAAATAAATGAATTATCGAGCATTCTATACTCGAAAAATTCTCTTGACATTTTATTGATAATATATTGTTATTTGTAGCGCAATAGTTAAATGAGTAATAATATATTGTCAGTTGTTCGGAATAAAAACGCTTCGGCTTCGGAGATTATAAAGGTCGTGGCGGGGAATGTTCGCGCCATGCGTTTGGGGCAGAATATTTCGCAAAAGGACTTTGCGTCAAAGGTTGGAATAGCTCTTCCGACGTACAGGCGGTTTGAATCTACCGGCGAGATTTCCCTGCGAAAATTGGTGGAAATAGCCAAGTTTTTCGACCTTGCGGGAGACATAAAAAATCTTTTTACGAAGCGCGAATATTCTTCGATTGAAGATGTAATAAAAGAAAAATCTAACAGGAAAAGAGCCTCTAAAAATGTATAAGAATTTTGTGGAGGTATGGCTTTCAAATTCGTTTGTTGGGCGTATTGCTCTGACATCCGAAGGCCTTTGCGCGTTTGAGTATGACGCCGATTTCCTTGAAAACGGATTTTCAATTTCGCCGTATGTTCTGCCTCTTGAAAAGAAAGTCTTTATAGCCGAGCGCGACCCTTTTGACGGGAATTTCGGCGTGTTTGACGACTCTCTTCCCGACGGTTGGGGCACATTGCTGCTCGATAGGTTTCTGAAAGAGCAAGGCAAGGATTTATTGAAGCTTTCCATTTTAGACAGGCTTTCGCTAATTGGCTCAAACGGTCGCGGAGCGTTGGAATACCGTCCTGACAACAGCTTTATTGCCGACAGCCATTTTAAGGATTTCGACAAGATTTCATCGGCGTGCCAAAAGATTCTCGAAGAGAAGAAAATTGACAACGGCTCGCTTGAAGAAATTTACAAAAATGGCGGTTCGTCGGGCGGAGCGCGTCCGAAAGTGTTTGCTAAAATTGACGGCAGAGAATGGCTGGTAAAATTCAAGTCGAGCTTCGACCCGAAAGACATCGGGGAAATTGAATACAAGTATTCTCTGCTTGCAAAAAAATGCCAAATAGAAATGCCCGAAACGCTTTTGGTAAACGGCAAATATTTTGCGGTTGAGCGTTTCGACAGAACGCCGAATGGGCGTGTTCACACAATTTCAGCATCGGGACTTTTGAACGCACACTACCGCTTGCCGAGCCTTGACTATGCCGACTTGCTTACTGTTTGCAAAGACCTTACAAAAGACCAAGCGCAGGTTGTGCAACTCTTCCGCAGAATGATCTTCAATGTTCTGATTGGCAACAAAGACGACCACTCGAAAAATTTCGCGTTCCAATATAAAAACGGCGAATGGAGATTGTCGCCCGCCTACGATATGCTGCCGAGCGCGGGATTCAACGACATGCACACGACGTCCGTCAACGGAAAGGGAAATCCGAGCATAGATGACATTGTTGAAGTTGCAAAACAGGTTTCGATTTCGGAAAAACTTGCAAAGAATATTTACAGCGAGATGACGGCGATATTATCTGAAAATAACAAATAAAAATATTGCGTATTTTTGTTCATTATGGTAACATAAATGCCATAGGGACAAGGGTATGATGATAAGTAAGACAAAGATTTCGGCTGACGGATTTAAGCAGGTCGAAATTACTCGCGAGATGGTTGAAGTTTTTGAATTGCCTGTGAAAGCTATTGGCAAGTGGGCGGTTATTGAGCGGCGTGGTTTTAACTATCGCTTGCGGAAGGTTCGCTTGGACGGGGATTTTGCTTCCGACAAATACAACAATCATCAGAAGATTTCCTGCAAGGTATGGGCTCAGATGTTTGGGGGTGAACGTTGTGCCAAGTTTGAATTTTCAAAGCTTTCTGTCCGCAAGCGAAAGTGGGTAATGTCGCTGATTGACGAGTTTTACAAGGTTCGGGAATTATCCAAGCTGCTTGAAGAATTAGGGCATGATGAGGTTATATTGCGCATTCTTGACGATACTTCCGCGGATCGCGAAGGCGGCAAATTATACAGTTCAATTGAAAGCGCGATAGCTTATTGGAGGCGCAATTACGGGAGGATTGGTGAATGAAAAACCTCCTAAAATGCCGTCAAAATAAATGGTCAGAAATTGGTAAGGATTTTTTTGCAAAAATGCGTAAAAATACGTGTATTTTGATAGGTTTTAACACTTATAAAATGCGTAAAAATACGCAAGAATTTTCAAACATTGAATTTTGCAACCTACTAAAAATGAACAAAATGCAAAACAAAGAAAAACAAAAAATGGATAAAATATATCAGAGATTAGGAAACGCTCGTTCTATCTGTTGAAATACATAGGCTAGTTTAAGCTTTCATGTGACCAAATCTTGGATTTAAAGTCTATATTATTTTAGTTATCATAATTCTTTCTCTCGCCTTAGCTATTTCATTTCAATAATAGTTGCCCCATTCCGCCACATATTAAAATCCATATAATATAATTCACAATTTTTATTATAGCATTGTTTATCTTCT
>UMEZ01086512.1_pt1 | contig 14951 bp, 10 predicted proteins | sample 1964841 | NCBI WGS metagenome assembly UMEZ01 (sample SAMEA4836029, study PRJEB28245) | human gut metagenome | biome: gut microbiome; material: fecal sample | place: Denmark | collected 2008 | reverse complement strand
TTTGTGACGATACTATCGACCACGAATTTCGAGAATCCCCGCCAGGGAAGCGCTCCGAAATACTCCTTGTAGTGGAGTTCGATGTTTTTGCCGCCCAGCAGCATCAGCTTGCGGGCGAGCGCTTCGTTTTCGACGGAAAATTCGAATTCGTAGGATTGGATCGTACCGGCCGTTTTGGACCGTATGCCGGATTGGATCAGCTTGCCTTCGTAGGTTTTGAAGACGAGCCCTTTATAGACGACATAGTTCAACTCTCCGCTTTTGACGCCCTCGCCGAAGACGAAGAAGAAGCGGATGTAGAGGAATGCGGTCAGGGCGACGATAAGTAATACGGTGAAGACGATCCAGCGTTTTTTCATGCTTGCGGCGATTTGTTCCGATGCAAAAATAATCATTTAATCCGATTCCGGTCTTCCCTTCGTATTTTTTCCGGGAACCGGAGCGGAAGGCCGGGAAACGCTTGCGGGGGCGAATCGTCTGTCCGGCGGCATAGTCCGGGGTGCTATTCCTGCCGACCGTTTTGCTGCAAATACACAATGTTATAAAAAAAGAGTTGCATTGCTGCAACTCTCTCTCATTCTGTGGTGCCACCGGGAATCGTAATCCTTCTTCAAGTGGCTGTATATCATTACTTTTCAGAATCGCTTTAACAGCAATCTCCTCCTATTGCTCCACCGCTGGACTTCTGCATTCTGCGCATCGTGGAAGCGGATGGTTTCTTGGTGCAAATATAGTGATTTACTTGGAATTACCATCATTTTTATCTCTCAATCTTTTGATTTCTCTGTCAAAATCGCTTTCAAGCAGTTCCATTTCGCGTTTGCGGTAAATTTCAAACTCCTTTTCTGCCTTCTCAATCGCTTGCTTATGCGAGATGTGTCCCTTACCAATCAAGACTTTCCGTTTGTGAACGATAATTTGATTGTCCAATGCCTCTATCCAATCCTTCATTGTCATAGGATTCATTTCCAGTGCTTGGAACTCGGCAAAGTCCAAGAAGCCGGAGACAAGCAAGTTCAAACGTTGAAGTTCAATCTCCGACAGATAGTTCTTGGCAATCTTCACGTCATCCTTGGTCACATAGTTACCCTTGAAGTTCGTCATGCCCACAAATGGCTTTTCATTGTCCACGCGATTGTAGATAACTTCCGCTGCCGTATTCTCGTGAACGGCATAATGCAATTTGTTCTGCACAGTGGCAAAGAACATTTTTGTCATCTCATCGCGTGGGTCATAGTCCGTGGCAGTTGCATAAATATCCGTAACCTGTTGATAGAAATTGCGTTCACTACTACGAATATCCCTGATGCGCTGGAGCAACTCACGGAAATACCTATTGCCCCCTTGCTTCAACCGCTCATCATCCATCGCAAATCCCTTTTGGATATACTCATGAAGCCTCTGAGTAGCCCAGCGACGGAAACGAGTAGCCACTTGGGATTGCACACGATAGCCCAAGGCGATAACCATGTCAAGATTGTAGTGTTGAACACTGCGTTGCACCTGTCGTTTACCCTCTTGCCGAACTGTCAAGAAATCCTTTACAGTTCGATTTGCGTCTAACTCACCATCATTTAAGATGTTGTCTATGTGCTGACTAATATTCTGCTTTGTTGTACAATATATCTCCGCCAACTGATTTTGTGTCAACCACAAATCCTCATCGGCAAAACGTACAGACACGCGAGTTATCTCATCATCGTCCTGATAGAGTATTATTTTGTTTTTTTCATTCATATCTTTCACTTTCCAGTATGAGTAATTTATTATTTAATCTTTTGCGACAATGCAATTGTAATTTCCTCATTTGTTACATATCTATAAATCTGTGGAGGATGAAATTTAGAATCGACTTTTTTTAATTCCTCCAACCCAATAGGTGTTATTGGTTTGATTATTTCGAACTCAATACCAATTGATTTTTTATGATTAACATAATATGACTCGAAATCTTGTTGCATTATTCCTAAACGTAGTGAATATTTTGCCCACATTTCATTAGGAGTACATTCAATGATGTTTTTTACTTTTCCGAATCCGATTACAGCTTTAACTGGAGCAGAGGCATATATAATGACATAATCCCCTGGTTGAATATGAGGTCTCATTTTTCTCAGTTCAATATCCTTTTGACCTGAAATCAATTTATTTGCATATTCTGGTTTTACTGCTATAAACAAATATTTATGTACTATTTTTGTTCTTTCCATTTGCCCAATTGATATATTTGGAAAAATATTGATTCATTGATTTCTAAAGGAGAAGCGAAAGTATTTCTTTTTCTTCCATTAGAAACCAAAATCTCTTGGATTTTATTATAATTTACAGGATAGTCAAAGACTTCTGTATGACAAAACTTTAAAGCTCTGATGTTTGTGGTTATATTTCCATTACATAATTTTGAAATATCTCGCCACTCATAAATTCCAAAACGTTTATTCACACGGAATAATGTCTTGGGATTTCCTGTCATTACATCTGTCAAATATGAAGAGGCAACTATTGATTTTGCATGAGAATAAAATTTATCACCTCCACTAGCATACCACAATACTCGTGCAGGAAACCTTTCTGTTATGGGTTTTGTATGTCTATAGTACACATTCTCAAAACTCCACAATTTGTCTGGCCTTCCTCCGAATAAATCTTCGTTTGCAATACTGGTGTCAAATAGTTGACCTGCCCAATATGGTTGTATTGGTATAATATATGTAGGAATATTGAGTCCTCTGATTTTTAGAGGGAATAGTTTTCGTTCTACTTCAAATAGAACTCTATCACTATGGTTGACAGTTACTTCAGGATATATTTTTGGAGTAATATGAAGTACATCTTCTTTTGCGATAACTTTGTTGAATACGTATTTTACATAATAATCATCTTGTTCGATAAAACCGAAGTTTCTAAGGATGTCTTTTTGTTCTTCAGTGATAAACTTCTCTTTTAATAGTATCTGATACTTATTACTCTTTAATGTTTTTTGATGGATTTCGGAGATAAGTTTGAAAAATACTGCACTACAAATATCTTTTGCAGAAATACGTAGTAGTTCAATGTCAATTGAATTTTGTTTTTCAACAAAGCCATAAAATGCAATTACTTTCCCATCTCGTTTTAGAACATACAGAACCCCTCCTTCGTAATTTATCATATTATATACGGAAGTACTAAAGGCTTGTTTGTCTTCGCCATTTTTCTGTGTCCAAAATTTATCAATACACGAGGATAACTCCTGAGAATTTAACTTTGAAATAGAGTCTGAATATATACCTTTCAATTGATTAGGCAAATATTCTTCTTCATGTAGAAGTTGGTCTATATGTATGATAAACTCCTGTGGATTATATATTTGTATTGGATATTTGTCCTCTATTTGGGTTTTCTTATTAAGCAGTCCCTCGTCATAAGTGATAAAATAAGGTGTGCGGGATACAATACATGAGGCTACTTGCTTCCTGTCAGAAATATCATTCTCTGATGTTCCTCCAATAATACTTTCCAAATCCATTACAACTTTTTTCTGTTCCTCAATGTCAACCTGTAATTGAGTAAAGGATGTAAGAAAATTTCGAGTTTTCTCAGCACGCTGTAAATTCTCATCTCTGTTATTTCATTGTAGGCTTCTGGAGCAAAACAGAGCTCTGCCTCATCAATAAGCCAATCTGCTAACAATCCACGGGGATCTTCAAGCGGATTTACTGCCTCAGTACGTTCTGCTTCCCGTAACTTTACAATGATGTTCATATCCAACAAAGCTTTAACCTTAAAGTTCGTAGATACAGAAAATAAGTTTGGCAGATTGAAATCATACCACCATATATTTAAATAATGCTCATCATAGCTTCTGCTTCTAACTCTACCAAGAGGAACAAATCCTAATTTTCTCCATCTGTTAGACGCATATGTGAAATCTGTTCGACAACTAAGGGAAATTCCACGATATTTCTTTTCAAATTTTTCCTTTAATGCTTTAAATAATGCTGTGGAAACATTTTTACCTCTATAATTATCACTAACACACAGATGCACAATACTAATACGTGACAAACGGAAGGCTACTCGAAACATTAAGTATCCAGCTAAGCCCCTACCATCATGAGCAACGATTATGCATTTGTTTTTTGCATAATCGTCAAAACCGCCATCTGGCATAAAGCCTAAAGTCGCAGAGTACTTTCTTCCCAATGTTTTTACATCAGTAAAAAACTTGCTTTTATTATCAATGAATTCTATTGTCATCTTTCTTTATTAGTATAGGATTCACATTAGACAAACTAAAAACGAATGTTTCTGTATCATCTGTCAATGGAGAAATACCATTATGTTCTTCTAACCATTTTTGATATTCTGAAATATCTGGATCTGATAAACAAATGGCGTACTCGATTCCAGCTATGCATATTACAAAATATATTTCTGCTTCAACATTGCCATTGGAATAGCGTTTGTATTCTTTGGGGAACAGCTTCATTTCATGACGTATCTCATAGTGAATGTTCTCATTTTGATTAAAGAAACAATCTCCTTCCGAATATATCCGACGCTGACTGTATTGCCAATATTTACCCTTACCATATCGGGCATACTCTCGTAAATCTTTCAATATATCAGATTCATCACCTAATAGCTCTTGGACACACAAATCATATTTATCTTCACCCATATTGTACAAGAAATATTCATAAGCACATTTGGCAAGGAAACGAGACATGATAGTATTGGGATATTCTGGCGCAGGGATATATGGACTTAACATTGTCCTTATTTTACCGGTCTTTATCAATTCATAAAGTTCTTCGTCATTAAATGATGCTATAAGTCCGTTTTTCGTTGTTTGCATTACAACCTCGCAACTTTTTGAGATGTCTGGGAATATCATCTTCTCTTTAACAAGTTTCCCTTTTTTGTCAGAATTTCATTTCTGAATCGCATTGAAACAAAATAAGGTTGTGTTAATAAGTCTCTTTCTATCTTAATAGAAAAGTAATTGTTGCAAGTATCACAAACATATCCAGTGGGAAGAATATATTCCTTATTTCCAAGTGATTCGGGAATAATATGCTCAGCACTCTTAGAGGTTGAAGAATCTTTATGGCAGAATATACAGATACTCATATTTCGTTTTTCTATTTTTATCCATTATGCGATTTTTTTATGATACTATTACTGCAAAATTTAACTTTTATCTTTTATAAAAGTACCATGATCTTGTAATACATTTAAAAGATTTATCGTAGAGTCACATCCATATCTTCCGATATAATACCAGTATGCCTCATATATAGAATCATACGTAACTTTTGGATTGATATCCATTGGTGTACCATTATCTATTATTTTGTAAACTGTACATTTTGTATAATATGAAATATTTTTATCTCCATTATACTCAAGTATATTAATCTTATCACTTCTTATATCAATACAAATTGTTACAGCTCTACCATCATCTGCCGTTAATTCTATACCTAACTTACGATTAACATCTATCTGCTTTTTATTTAATCTAATCAAATCTAATTTTGAAAGTATCTTCATTATTGACAAAATCTCATTGCCATATATAGGAGAAGATACATCGTAATGTGATACAGTATTTAGAACATTGTCTTTATATATTTTCAAGTCTTTAAAATCATCAAAATCAATAAATTCTTTTTTGCAATAATCGCTTAAACAGACAATCCTGTCATTTAAAGATGTATCAACAGTTTTGCCTGTTCTTGGATCTCTTTTCCTTAATAATGTATCTGGATATAAATTGCTTAATATGTCTTCACACCATTTCCTTAATTGCTGCCCACAAGCAGGATAGTCATGCATTATATAATATTCTCTTGCTTTTAGCTCCGCATCTTTTTCTTCTATAAAAACAGGATAAGGTGTACACTTGTTAAAATCAGTAGAATTATCTCTATCATGCATATATATACCACCACATAACCAAGCTCCCTGTTCCTTTTTTGAAAAGATTCTTTTCTTAAAGGAAGCAAACAAGAGTCTGTCATGCGTAAATACGTATAATTTATACTTGGGAGCGATCTCGTCAAGTAAATATTTTATAACTTTCATACGATTACTCATATCCAGACTGATAAGCATATCATCAAGTGCAAAAAAAGATCCCGGGGTTATTGCCGTGGCTGTCATCGCAGCAAATCTAACGGACAATGCGATAGCCGTTAGTTTTGCTTCATTGAAATAGGACTGTGGCTTATAAACTAAAAATCCATCCTCCTTTATTTCTATTCCGATTTTGGAAGTATACAAATTAGCACTCTTGACATCTTGACCGTTTCTATTATTCCCATAATAAAGATAGAAATGTTCTTTCAATGTATTATCCTGGTCATCATCACTATAATAAATCAGTTTTATTTCAAGAGCTCTTTCATCTTCGTTTTTAAAATTGTCATTATAAATAGAAGTAACTTTTGTGTTTATTCTATTTATAGAATTATTTAGGAGTTTATTAAAAGCGGTTATTTTATCTTGGATGTTTACATCTTCCATACCGATACCCGCATTATAATCTCTTACTATGTCATCATATAAATCAGCTAAGAATATTGATGTTCCTGCAGGTATGTGGAAAGGAAGAATATCTTTATAAAAAACATTCCATAAATCCATCTCTTCAGAATTTCTTGCTGCATGGAAACGTGATATATATGAGTGGTTTATAAATGCTGAATTTTTATTTAATATCCTAATTTCACTTTCATCACCTCCGTTTTCTGATAATAAACCTCTATTATCCAGTCTCCAAATCTTACCATCTTCAAATGTAATACGTATATACGGAGCGTATGTATTATCCTTTGCTTCATCGTATCTATGTATATTAATGAGATTTTCATTCTCTGGAGTAAAGTTTCCATTGACAATGCTACCAGGCGTGAAATATTTGGCACCTTTGTCATCTTTAAATACACTTTGCAGTAAAGCATGAAGGGCATAATACAATGAAGATTTGCCGCTTCCGTTCTCTCCGTATAAGAGCAAATTCTTTCCTGTTCCTAAATTCAATGTGAAGTTCGCAGGAAACGCCTTAAATCCATCTATTTCTATTTGAGTTATAGTAGCCATGGCTTTATGATAAAATTATTGTTCTTAATATTTCCGATTTAGAAAGAGATAATGAGTTTATCGAATCGATAATACCAGTTGAATCTATTTTTTTGTATAATTCCCAACTATCGCTTATGTTGATGCTGTTGAAGCGTCCAACATAGTTTCTTAATGTAGAAATTGCTGGAATTTCCTGCATCTCTTGCGGAAAATAGATCTCATATACACAACCATCAATTAAGGTCTCGAATTCTGAAGATATATATGAATTCTGAACAAGATTACTTGCCCGATTTTTTGTATTGTTCAGCAATATGATTATACCAACCAATTTGCCTATTATCTCTTGAATATCATCAGACGGTATCGCAATAGGGATTTGTCGCAAAGGTTCTTTATCTAATTGATAGTTTGCCCCCTGCATTTTTCCTTTGTTTTTAAGCCAAAACTCTATCAGCTTTGAGTTTAATAAGCCCGTAAGGTATTTAAGATTTACTCTACTCGTTTGAATCATGTTAAACGTTTGCGATATATAGCATTCAAAATCACAATATGAAAATATGGGGCGGCCCACACATTTTCTTACAGCGATAATTTTATTGTTTATGAAAAATCTATTTTCTCTTGCTCTATGTAAACCATACGGCTTATTGTCTGATGTGAAAATAGGTAAGAATCTATCCAAATGCTTCTTGATATTCGGATAATTATTCAAACTATTTGGGTTCTTGTAACTGGAATCCGTGTATATTGTCCAATATTTATTGCCACTTTGTATGGAATATCTTTTTACATTTTCATTAGTATAGTATGGCTTTATTAAGTTTAATTCATTGGGGCTTAAAGACAATGAATCTAATTCATAATCGGTTAAAACAAATATACCTTGATTAACATGAAAATCGGAACCTAATTTCTGTTGATTCCGTTTATTCAATGTATCTTGTGGAAAAACAACACCTTGCGCAATCTCTTTGTCTGTTAAATATATAACATTGGATAGATTGGATATTGCTTCTAAAATACCATCACTTTGACTAAATGTTATATTCCTACCATAGAAGTTAGTCCTTCTAATGGTTGGAGTATAACATTCGGCTTTAGCATAGGACTTATATGATGGCTCTAAAACCGCTATGGCTTCCTTTTCTGTTGCTTTAAATGCCGTTAATTTGCGATAATCAAATGTATAATCGTCTGTTACTTTATCTTTTTGGAACATCATAATCATGGTTTGAATGCTTGCACTTTCAAACATCATTACAGAGCCAAAGTCAACAATATTGCAGATTCGTGTTTCCTTTATAACCTTATCCCTAAGTTTGCTTGCACCGAAACTTGTCACCCAATTGTTTGTTGCTATAAAACACAGAACACCATTAGAATTCAACAGATCTAATCCATTGCAAGCAAAGATATACCATATATCCATTTTCCCCTTATAATAAGGAGAATCTTTATATGGTTCAAAGAATGTCTTTGACATACGCCCCTCTTTGATATACGGAGGATTGGCTATGATTATATCAAAGCCAGTGAAAGTTCCATTGTCATCTAATAGTTGAGGATATTCAAAACGCCACTCAAACGAATCTTTATATTTTTTGTTGTTGAGAATCCTATTCTCCTCTTCAACAATACTTAATAGCGTTTTTTTAGCCTTTTCATATCCAATTGGATCTTCTTTTGCTTTACATTTGCCCCAAAAATCCACAAATTCATAATTGTGTACATCAGCTGCGGCTTTTTGTTTTTTCTTTAAATCCTTTATGGCCAATGTGATTTTGAAACAATTTTTTATTTCATTTATTTTTGTCCTTAATCCAACTTTATCAGAATGTTCTTCTGTGTACTTAATAACATCTTTTTTGTATTTTTCGAGAGTATAATCTTCCCAGGCAGTCTTGTTCTTTTTTGCATTTTCTCTTCCTACACGATTGTATTCCTCAAAGACGTTGTCAATAGGGGTATCTAATGAATAGCGGTATATTTGAGAATTTCCACAAGTAATCTTATAATCAAAATTTGGCAGCGGTTGCGGTTTTTCTGCATCAACTACCAATGCCAACCAGAAACGCAAACGGGCTATATCAACGGCACCCTGCTCGATATCAACGCCAAAGATATTATTTTGGATAATATTAAGTTTTGTGTTAGTAGAATTAAAGTTGCCATGAGGTTCTGCATGTGAATGCAAATGATGTATTGCGTGATACAATACATAAAGGATACCCATAGGAAATGCACCCGAACCAATGGCAGGGTCACACACTTTAACCTCTTTGAGTAACTGGGTGAATCGTATCGCAATATTCTTGCTTTGGAGCATAGGATTCACTACGCCATCGTTTATGAGTTGCTCAATAGGTTCAGCATATTGTTCTTCCGGCTCGTGTGTTTTGAGGTATTGTATTACACTCTGCCGACACATATATTGTACAATTTCCTTGGGGGTATAAAAGGCTCCTTTATCTTTGTTATCCTCCAATAGATTTTCAAAAATATGACCTAACATTTCAGGATCGATACCTACCTCGCTGTCATCGGGGTCGTTCTCATCAATAGTGAAATTGTATTGAGAAAAGAAATTCATCAAATCTTTGAAGTAAGTATATGGAAAATCAATGCTTAGGTTGTCTGTACTATCGGGGTCAAAGAGCCCGCCATTGAGATATGGAATACCCTCAAACTCTGTTAAAAGTGACAAATTCCATCTGTTCTTTGTAAATAGTGTAACACGTTCTTCTGGCTTGGTATTCAAAACACCAAAGAATAATGGTTCTAAAATATCGCTTAACAACCTATTATTGTTAGGATATTTATCAATGAGATTGCTAAGGTAGTTTTTGTCCCCACCTTCCCACTTGATCTTTGAAGCAGATGCAGGTACACCCATCCAACCTTTCTTTTGTAAGAACTGCAAGAATACTAAGCGTCCTAACAATTTCTTGACATAATCACGATGCTGTTTTGTATCAGAGAGCGTGTCAACAAATTTTTTATATTGAGCTTTGTATCCAGCAAAAAACTCTTTATTGAGTCGCTCGACAGAGAATGCATCAATAACATCTGTCAAATAGATAGATTCAGATATTTTCTTATTAGCCAATTCTATAAGTCGGCTTGCAGCCGTAGTGCAAGGCTCGTTCTTGCCTAACAAGAATGTATATCGCTTAGGGGCAGTCTCCTTTTTAACCAATTCTCCGCTTTCATTGAAATAGGTCTGCTTGGCGATGAATGTTAAGCGATAGTCATCTTGATTTTGTGAATAATAGAAAACCAAAGCTCCATGAATCAGACCTTGATCCACATACTTGGCAGCAATATCGCGCAAACTTTTACGGTTGCGTGATATTTGCACATTGTCAGCGACCTCAAAACGGAATAAGGCTAATGAACGTCTGTCATCTAAACGAATGTTTCCAATATGCCCACCATCTTTCACATGAGAATCCGTAATCTTAGTAACACTTGTGAAGATTTCAACTTTAGGGAAGATCTTTTCCAACAAATCTTTCCAAATATCGAAATCAAATCTTGCAGATAGTATATTTTTCAAATATGCTTGATTCATAACAATACTTTATTACATATTAAAACTCTCTGAAATAATAATTTCAGGCATAAACTCTTTCGGCACTTTAAGCATATCTACTTGTTTGTCAACATATCCATTTTGGATATGTTCTAATGGATATGTTGATATAATCTTGATTAGTTGTTCTAGTAGAACAACTGGTTTGACTGGAACTTTCTTTGTCGCTGTTTTCAGCTTATTAATATCTCGTTGCAACTGTTGGAATTTACCAGTTGTAATAGCTTGTTTGGATTTATTAATCAATACAAGTTCTTGCTCCGTAATGTTTGGAATACTTACAAAACCATCAAGATAAGCTATAGCTTTTTTCTCATTGGGACCTTGAGCTGGGTTAACTTTTTGTTTTGTTGCCTTGGCCGCCTCTTCTTGTCTGGCAAATGTATCAAGTGCTGTTTTCACTTGTTCGTGATGCCTGGAATGAAGCGGAATTGACTTTTCATCTATATGGGCTTCAAATTCTTTTACAGCTTCCAAGAAAGTCAGTTCCTCTATGCTTCCGTCTTCTCGAACAAATGTAAACGCATCACGGCGCTTGTTTCGGATAAACACAATGGTGCTTCCGGGTATAAACTTACTTTTGCGACCTGTACGGGCTCTTAATGGCAGTTTGCAGATTCGTTTAATCAAATCAGGCTCATCTTGTTTTAGTTGTCGGATCCACATCAGGTAACGCAACTTCTCATCGCGTTCTTCATCAACATTTTTGTCGAATAGTCCAAAGCTTTCGGGATTCTCATCGGTAGAGTATATTTGACTATCTTCACCCAATGCAGCATGGAAAGCAAAGAGTTTCATTTTTGCTTTCTTCTCCAGTTCAATGTCATCATTAACTTTGGACGTTGGGAAGAAGTTGAATATATAAACCTCTTTAGCTGTGCTACCGATACGGTTTACACGACCTATTCGCTGCATAAGCCTTGTTGAGTTCCAAGGTGTATCGTAGTTTACTATAACATTTGCACGATGGAGGTTTACTCCCTCGGCAAGAACCTCGGTGGAAATAACTATGTTATAATCGTTCTTCTTGTCTCCTTTGTAGTTGGCATCGAAGTTCTCCTTCAATAGTGGCATTTGGATGTCTCTATTATCACTCTGTACCGTCATAATTTTGTCAAAACCATGATTTCTGAGAGAGTCATAAAGATATTTTGTGGTCTCTTTTGATTCTGAGAATATGACTAGCTTACCCTCGTGATTAATAGATTTATTCAATAGAGTATCTTTGAGGTATTGGATGAATATATCTAACTTGGGGTCAACATCTACAGCATCCCACATAGAAACCAATTCCTTAAGAATAGCATTATCAGCCTTGATTCCCTCTTCAAAGCCCGCTTCAAAATCATCAGGTGTACAGACTTCTATTGTCGGGTCGATGTATTTTTCCTCCTCAATCAATTTTATCAATTCGTCTTCCTTATCTTCGCTAAGTAGTTCATTGACTTTCAGATTGGGGGCGATGTATATAGTACCATTGCCAAACATATCAAGCATTACCTTGTTGGCCTCGTAGTATCGATGCAATGATTGCTTGAATGCATAGAAACTACTATCTATTCGTTTGACAAGCAAAGTCTTCATAATGCCTGCCAATTGGATAGAGATCATATCTGCCTTCTTGTACTTGCTTTTCTTTGGCGACTTTAAGTATTTTATTGCCTGATATCTGTAATATTTAAGACCGTTTATTTTATCACTTAGATACATTATAGTTTTGTCATATAAAGTTTCTAATTCTGTGTCCAGTTGATAATATATCTTTCGAGGAGACTTGACATCAGGGAAGTGGATGTTCTGTTCCTCCAAATCTTTGCGATATGCATCATTTTCCATCAGGTCGGTACGAGTACGACGTACTGTTAATGGCTCCACAACCTTGATGCGGATTCTCTCATATATGGACTTAACTTCATCAGCGATAAGAGTTAAGTCCTTTTGCTTTTTTAGCTTGTTGTATCTGTCAATATGCTCACGGAAGAATCGTTGTAAATTGCCCTCCTCTAAGGTACTATCCTTAGAGTCTTGGAACAAATATACAAGATTAGCTATATCTTCAGGCTTATTATTAAGTGGTGTGGCAGATACAAGTATCACTTTTTTGTCGTGCAAACTGCCATCATAGCGTTTTGTCTTAGTCTTACACAGTTTTTGCAATTCGTTATACATTGATGCCGTGTCGCTTCTAAATTTATGCGCTTCATCAACAATAATCAAATCATATAATTCTGGATTTTTGATCTTGTGAAGACTCCCGTTTGTTATGATTCTAAAATTGTCCAACTTAAACTCTGTAAGAGTCTCCTCCCAGTTGTCCTTCATTGCAGGAGGAACTATTACTAATATGTGAGAACGATGTGTTGGAAATCCATTGGAGAAAAAGAATTTCTTTGCGATAAGAGCAGACACAACGGTTTTACCTAATCCGACAACATCGGAAAGGAAAAAACCATTATGTTTCATCATCTTGGCATATCCATCATTGACTGCATCTATTTGATATGACAGTTTCTTATATCCCATAGGCAAATCGGATACAGAGTTAGGATCAAAGTCAATACTCTTGCCGAAGTATTCTAATAAGAATTTTAGATATACTTCGTAAGGCGTGAAGTTGGTATTTAGATATGACTCGTTCTTTATTTTTTCTATGTGAGTTATATCTATTTCAACTGCTTCCGCCCATAACTTTTCAAAGGTTTCGGTAGCAAATTGTATATCATCATCATACCTTAATTCAACATTGAATTCAAAGTTCTTTTCTAATCCAGACTCTGTTAAATTACTTGAGCCTGTGATGACGGAACCATAACCATGCGGATGATATACCTCTTCACGAAAAATGTATATCTTGGCATGAATGTTTTGTTTTGGATGAATTCGCATAGTTATTCTACCAGTCACTATATCCTCTATAAACTGATACATGCCATCCTCGACCTCTTTGTCGTATTTCGCCTCTTGTATATTACGTTTAATGTCATTAAAGAACTCTTCTTGAGACTGTTCAGTGTTAGGATTAAATAATAATCCCTGCTGATTTGCTTGATAGGTAAGCTTATCGACATTTATGCCAACCAATATACGTATTTGTGGGGTTTGTTGTATAAACTTTCTAATACGAAAATAGCCTGATGCTCGAAAATATCCGACAAGTGCATCAAAGAAATGCACTTCCTTATATTTGAAAACTCCTTCAATCTTTTCAAGAAGGGTATTCTCTTTTTCGTTTGTGAAAAAATTGGTTCCCATAATCAAGCACCTTTCAGGTTATTTATTAAGTCTTTTGGCTCCACATTTAAAACAGTTGCAATCTTGACAAGCATTTCTAATGATGGTTGTGAAGTATTGGAACACCAACGGGAAATAGTTGCTTCATTCTTTTGAAGTTGCTCAGCCAACCATTTCCCTGTCTTATTTTGTTCCGCCAGCACAATCTTCAATCGGTTTATTCTTGTTGCTTCCATAAGCCATAAGAGTATTCTATAACTGTATATAAGTTGATTCTATTTGCAAATATAATGATAAAGATTGAAAGTTGCCTATTAAAGTGAACTTTTGTGCCTAAATTTAAGTATATTCCAATAATATGGCTTGTGTGAGAATAAAATACCCCCTCAAGTATCCCTTATGCCCCTCTAAGTTCCCTCTTAAGTTGAACGCTCATTCAGATTCCACTGACCAAGCACCGACTAAGCACCGCTCAACTACCGACCAAGCTCAAGAGATAATTCTTTCAATGAGCGAATACTATATGACGATGAATGAAATCATGACAAGTATGAGACTTAAACACCGTACGTCATTCCGAGAAAAATACTTTCTTCCTGCATTAGAGGACGGAGCGATTGAACTGCAATATCCAGAACAGCCAAAGTATCCAAAGCAAAAATATAGGCTCACGGAAGTGGATAAAGAATGGTTAAGAAATAATACTGCTCCATCTAAATCGTAAAAACAGCACCGTAGGTTTGGAGGGTTTTTCCGACTTCGGAGGAAAACTCAGCCTCCTGCAAGGGCAAGGCGTTTTGAGTTGCTCGAAGTATTTTGAGCAGACGAAAACATACCTTGCTGTGTTCAGGTGAACACAAGAATCCGTAAGGAACGGATTAATAGAGAAAGATACTTTTATAAGAGAACTATACCATACAAAGTCGCTTTTGAGTTAAGCTGATAAAATGTATGTATGGTCATACATTAATACAACTGGCCATAACGATATCTAATCAATAATATGCTTTTTCAGCCATATGTATAATTGATATGTCGTATGACTGATAATACG
>UMEZ01048641.1_pt1 | contig 15207 bp, 10 predicted proteins | sample 1964841 | NCBI WGS metagenome assembly UMEZ01 (sample SAMEA4836029, study PRJEB28245) | human gut metagenome | biome: gut microbiome; material: fecal sample | place: Denmark | collected 2008 | reverse complement strand
CACCGCCGCAAAATGCCTCTGTATAGATCTTATGCGACGGGATCAAAGGCAAAATGTGCTTGAGCATTGTCTGTTTGCCGCCATAGTAGGAAATAGGGGTTCTCATAGTTTGCTATTTTATTAAAATTAGTATCTTTGCGTATCTCATCTACATACCAGCCGTCCCCTGTACAGGAAACGACACAAAAAATTACTCGCAGCAGGAGGTTTTATCCCCCGGTCGCTGCGAGTAATCGTGCATTTGTTGGTATGTAGGTGAGATGACTGCTAACAAACCGGGGGATTTTTTGTGTCCTCCCCCGAAGGACTTTATTTGTCAGATTCGATGCTGACCGTCTACTTCGTCTTTCACTTTTCTGCCGACAACCGACGTATTCCATACATGGTCCATCGCAGCCATTAAAAATTCTTCAATTAATTTACGACTGTCTCCAATGGCGGTTCTCAAATCTTTGTCCAGGTCGTATGGTCGGTATCTCTCTTATAGACATACCCGTTTTGAATACGTAATCCGGCTTTTCCGATCAGGACTTCGAAAATATCTCCCGTGAATACCGCATAGTTGCTCGATCCTTTCACAACGGCTACTCCGTTGGGAGCGATCAGGTTCTTGCGGATGTCTTTCACGAAGTTGAATTGGGCGGCATTCATCGTTGCAGAGGCCGTAAGTTTTCCGGCTGCCGATGCTTCGACCGTAATCCGGATGTAGTACTTCTGGGCTGCTCCAGTGAAAAGATATGAAATCGTCTCGTCGATATTCAAATTCGTGTTTTGGGCTTCAGCCGTGCTGTTTCGGTACAGGGGATCGGCTTTCCCCGTCAAAGCGTTTACCACCTCGATCTTTACGCCCCCGCCACCTCCTTCGGCATTGCCTGTGATGCGGGCTGTAATCCGGGCTGACATCTGTACTCCCTGCCCACAGGTAAACGGCGGACTTGACTCGTAAACATTTCGGACAAAAGGATTGCTTTGTCCCGTAGCCAGTGCGCTCACTTCTTTCGTTTCTATGACACCCGGTACACTCACAGCACCCAGAACCTGCGATATGGACGTAATTCTGTATGGGGTGAGTATGATTTTATCTCCGCTTGCGGCCGCATCGCTCACCTCTACGGAATCGTTTTTGACCTGCAGGATTCCGACGGTTCCTTTGGTTGCGTGTACTTCCCCGTCGGCGTGTACTCTGAACACGGCTTTTTTCCGGTTTGTGTAGTCGGCTCCCGACCAGAAGGGCACATCGTCTTCCTGCAAGCCGCTCACGCCGGCCGTCACGTCGCCTTCAGCATTTTTCAGCAACATCACATTGGTCATTATCAGACCGCCTTTCACCTCGGTACTTCCGTCTTCCATAGCCTTCTTGAGGTACTCTGTCGATTTGATGGATTCGTCTATCGCGTCGTCGATCAAGTCCGACATGTTGCTGCTTATTTCATAATAATCGGAGAATACTTTTCTGAACTCGGTGCCGGTTATCTCGGATGTCGTACTCATATCGGCCAGCAGGGGCGTGAGATAATCTTCGAGTGCCTGGAAATAGACCGTAAATGAATCCGTGGGGACATCATACTTTTCGGCATTCGCCATGATGCTCCAGTATTCGCCTTGAATCCGCACCCATTCATTAGCCACCTGCTGTTTGTCGGATGGCGTCAGGCTCGAATCCGAGGCAATGTAGTCCACATCCAGCTTCACCTGCTCGATCTGCGCCTGCACATCCTCTTCGGCCGTGATGTATCCCGTGGGGGCCTTGTTGCCTTCCGTGAGCTGGATGTCGTAAATGTAAATCGGTCGCCAATAATCGACGTAAAGTACGATTTTTAACAAGGACTTTCCGGATTTGGTCGTATAAACGGCTTCATACACATCAGAATATGGAGCAGATGGCGGGCGTGATATAATGTCGTATCCGTCTTCATAAACGGCACAGAACACGCAGCCGGTCTTGGTTTCCGGCAGTTTGATGCGTGCCTTGAAGACATAGGACATGCCGGCCTTGTAGGCGATCTTACCCCCGAAGCAATCCGTCCAGTTTACGATCTGGCTCGTAGCCGCAATAGCTACCCCTGCATTGCTCGCTTTGTTGGCATCGATCTTCATGTAGGCTCCGTCTGCGTCCGATCCCGAAGTCACCACGTCCGAAACACCCTCTTTGGCGCTGTTCCACGCATAGAGGAATTGTCGGGCTATATAGTTGCGGGCGCCGAACTGAAGATTAGCAATCTCGTCTTTGGCTTCGTTGGCTGCCGTATCATCGGTGTATTTGGATGCTTTGTCCCAATCCGAGCTTTCGAAATTGCCCGTTGCACGGGATTCGATACAGCGCATGATGTCGCCACCTTCGCCCTGCGTCCAGATGTCACCCACATCGTAGGGTGTAGTCGGTGTTACGACGAATACACGACGTTTGGCATCGGCCGTGTCCTGCGCCCGCGCCGCCTCTTGCAGGGCCTTTACCGCATCGCTGTCGGCGATCGGCGTCCATTTATAGGTTCCGTCCTCTTCTTTTACCCCCCGCCACGATTTGCCCGCATCGGGGTTCGTCGTCTCGTCGCTCGATATGGTGAAGTGAATCTGCGGGTATTCCGCCGGAGTGATTTTGGCATTATCGGTTTTGCGGATGACAAAAGCCATGTAGGGATTGTCGCTTCCGACAGTATAGCTCTGGCTCCATACGTAACTTGCTATAACCGCTCCGGATGACGCTATCGGATTGTAACCCATCGTATAGCCTTCGCCCACCGACAGTACGGCGCCTTTGGGTATTCCTCCGACCGGAGTTTTGAGCCGGATGCGGGTGCTGTCGGCGATTTTGATCTGATCCCAGGTCTTAATGCCGTCGATATAGGATGCACCGATGCTGCCCTGCTCCCAGCAGCCTGCGTCCGTCGGGTCGAAATTCGCGGGCAGCGTATTGGTGAACGTGTCGCCGATATGGTTTTCCTGCTCGCCGTCCGCTATCCATGTTTGGGCCGGTTCATTGTAAAGCGAGGGAGTATAGGGATAGAACCAGTTTTCCACGACACCGTCCAGCCGTTTGTTGATCTCGGACAATTCGCCGGGCAGCGTGTTATCGATGTAATCTTTGGCTTGCTGAGCTTTGCGATCGGCGGAATTGGCAGTGGCCTGGGCTTCGGTGGCCGTCTGATCGATCTGTTCGATGTCGAACTCCTTCTGGAACTGTCCCGTCGCGGGGTCGTAGAGCTTGCCTTGCTTCCAGCCTGCCTCCGGGGTGAAGGCCACGCCGACGCCGTTGTCGCCTACCAGCCGGAACAGCTTGCTCCGGGTGTCCAGCAGCGCCTTCTTGTCCAGGCTGCTGATCATACCTTGCAGATAGATATTATCCAGATAGGCCGAATAGCCCGACATCTGGATCCCGAAGACGGAGAGGTTCGTAAGGTCGCCGAACTGCGCGGCGATATTCTCGGCCGTAAACTCCCAGTCGCTGACATTGCGGAGATAACGCTGGTAGGTGCGCGTCGAGTAGCGCGAGCTCTGCCGGGCGGGATTCGTGAACGATCCGTAGGCTACGAAGGTCATCGATTCCATCGGATCGATCTGCTTGGTAAAGGTGGCCGACAGGGGGCGCAGCCCGTAGCGGAACTGCTCGTTGCGGTCGCCCAGGACCTCCGTGATACGGAAATAGACCGTTGCGAAGCCTGAGAAAGAGAAGTTGCCCCGGCCGTCGTCGGAATCTGCCGTCGCATTGTTCGACGGGTCGAAGTCGTGGAAGATACCCATGCAGATATCCCCGACCGCTACGGCGCCGATCTCGCCCTCTTCGAGTTTGAGCGTTACGAGCTTCTGATCCTTGTCCACACTCTCGATCACCCCGGCGCCCGGAGCGCTCCAGTCATCCCCGACGCTGATGCCCACACGGTTGTACCGAAGCTCCGGAACCTCCAGAAAACGACGGATGAAGAGGCTCTCCAGCTCGCCGGCGCCTCGTCCGTCGATCTGTGCACCGAAGCCGGTGATGCCGCTGGCGAAGTCGCTTGTCCGGAATCCCTCGTCGAGTTGCTGCCGCTTAAGGAATCGGGTGATTCCTTCGACCGTACCTCCCCGGCGCTTGTTCAGAAATTCCCGTTCGCTCTTACGCGACGAATAGAGCGTCGTGTCGCTCGCCGGTGTTTCCTCCCACGATTTAATGATGTCAGGAAATTCCGATGAAACCTGCCGGGTTATCTGCGTCACTTCCGAAATCTGATTTTCGATGCGGGAAATACGGCCTGTGGAGAGGACATCGCTCATTTTAAGAGTCATGCTTCCGGGCTGAACGACGGAGCGACTGATCGCGACGATACGGATATCGCGATATCCGGTATCGGGAAAAAACTTGTCGCTTCCGAGCCGAATCCGTTGCCCTGGCTTCAAATCGAGGTTTCTTTTATCGACAACCGTAAAATCCGTCGATGCCTGGAACACGGATATATCTTTACGGCTGTCGGCCATAAAGGTATCTACCGCAGTTTTGAATTCCTGTTCGGCCGCAGGATAATAACTGTCCGGCATACTGATATTCCAGAGCACGTATTCGTTCCCGGGAGCCGGGACCAACGGTTCCGACGGCAACTGCATATCGTTGTCGTAGGGCCATTGGGTGATGATCTCGAACTCCTTCTTTTCCGAGTCGTAATTCACTTCGAACTCCCGTCCGCGAAGCTCTCCGGTCTGAAAGGTCACCCGTTTGACGAGGCCGCCTATTTCGTATTGATTGGGATCGAACGGAATGTCGGGATCGGTGAAATACCAGACCGTAAACGGAGAGCCGTCATCGCTTGTGCGCTCTTCGGACCGTACGGAACCGACCGTACCGATCCGGCGGGGATATATCGCATCGAACGCTTCCTGCTCGAAATATTCGATGATACCGAGGTGGGTATCCTGTTCGACGTACTTTGCCCCGTCGGGCAATTGCAGCCGGGCATGTCCGTACCGATCCGGATCGATGTTGCGGGAGGAGCCTACCGGGAAGAGCCGAGTGAAAAATTTCACGCCATCGGCCATGCTCCGTTCGATTCCTCCGATCAATCCGTCGCCGTAAGACAACGGGACAGGCTCGCCGAACTCACAGCGGGATATGTTGAGCGTCATCCCGTCGAACCACCACTCTGTCCCGGCGGCAGACGACAATTCCGAAAGAGCATCGGAGGCGTACTTTCCCGTATATTCGATATCGATGTACTCCGATACGACCACTTCTCCGACTTTCCATTCGGTCGTCCCCATTTTGCGGTTCATGTTAGCGATAATCAGCGCCGCATGTTCGCGTGCCGGTGCCGTGAGTGTCAGAATCGGATTGTCGTCATCATCCGGATTGACCATCAGGACCTGCGTGGTGAGTCCTTCGACCCCCGACAGTTGCACCGAATAGCTCCACTCGCTGTCGCAGTTCATCTTCGGCTGATAACGTTCGAGAATCCAATAACGCCGTCCGAGGAAGTCCGCATAATCGTAAACTTCGAGCGTGACGCATTCGAAGGCCGTGAAGGAGAGCGCGAGGACACTCTCCTCCTGTATGCCGCAGGTTGCAGCACTGTTACTATCGGGAGAGACCGTCAGCTTCAAATTCCCTTCTTTCGAATATATTTTGAGTTCCATTTTTTGAAGATTTGAACGTGACCTTTAGATCGACGCAGCGAGTTCGAATGTCGGCTTCGGCTCCCGGAATTTCACCGAGAAGGGCGCCGCAACCTCTCCCTTTCCGAATGGCGCCAGTTGTGAATAATCCGAAAATCCGGTCATATAAACCCGGAATTTCAGCCCTACGTCCGTCAGATGGAGCGCCAGCCACCCGTCGTCGCCCTCCTTGAGAAATTTCACGAACGAGGCGTAGCGCGTGAAGAACGAAACATCGTTCGAGGCGACGATGGCGAATCGCAGCGTAATATCACGGGCTTCATAAGTCTGCGTCAGTATATCGGGCATACGGACGCCGTCCTCCTCCCGAATGGAAACCTCCGCCTGCTGCTTGAGAGCCGGAGGTGCGAGCAGCGAATCGTAGTTGTCGTGTCTGTCTTCGCCGGTTTCCGCGAGGAAAGCCCCGAAACGGGCATATACATCCGTTTGGTTGATCAGCAACAGTCCTTCGAGTATTTCAGCCATAATCAGATCGCTTTTAATCCGTCGCGTTTTATGGTTTGCAACAGTTCATAGATTTGGGGTATCGGTTCGGTATTTTCCCGGATGGCATTCATCGCTTCGAGCGACCCTTTGAGAACCGGGACAATACCTTCGGTGTTTTCATCGATATTCGCGGAATGGATCTGTACCGATGTGACCAGTCCTTCGACGCGGGAGAACGAATCCTGCGTTACAGTCTGAGTGGCTCCGGCCTTACCGTTCTGCTGCGAAGTGCCGGCTTCCTCGTCGATCGAAAATCCGTTCTCTTTTGCAATGCGGCGGAACTCTTCCCACAGACGATTGAAATCGTCCTGTTGATCCATGACGCCCGAAACCAGCGATTTCATCGTTTCGCTCCATTGAGCGAAACGCTCTTCGTCGGAAAGGTCGCTCTGCATGACCTTTTCGATGCGTTTTTGGGTATCTTCGAATAATTTACCGAACACGATCGAGGAGGCCATACGCTTACCCAGCAAGCGCAAGGCTTGTCCGACACTATCAACAAAAGTATTCGCCGCATCGGTGCCGTTTTCGAAAGCATCCACCAAAGCATCGGTAAGCGTACTGCCCAGATCGCCGAAAATATCCTGCAAATAATCTCGGACCGCAGTCAATGCCTCTTCGTAGGTTTCCCAGTCGTCCACCATTTCGCGGAGCATCTCCTGATTCTCCCGTGCCAGGTGCTGGAAAGTTTCTCCGCCCTCTTCGACGAATTGCCGGAGCGCGTCCATATCGACTTCGCCATCCGTGAATAATTCGGGAAGCAGCGAACCGAGGGACTGATATTTTGCCGAACGGAACCAGGTCGAGTGACGTGTCTGAACCTGCATGTTGGCGATCGAATCGGCAATGTTCTCCCAAGTTTTTTCATACCTGAACAAGCCCGAAAGTCCCGTGCCGGCTCCGCCTCGCCACTCTCCCGGCAACTGATATTTTTCTTCCCCGCGCGAGAGGATTCTCTCCCGGACTTTCTCCAGCTCTTCAAGCGAGGTGCGCACCACATCGATATTTTGCTTGTAACGGTCGTACACCCGATCCCCGAAGATATTGTCGAATTCATCGGAGTCGATGCGGCTGCGCTCTTTCATGATCCGAAGTTCTTCGTTGAACTCGCGGGCCAGACGTAGGTTGCGCTCCATCGAAGTTTCACCGCCCTCGAACAAATTGACAATAGTGGTCAGCGCACCGATACCGGCAGATATGCCTCCGAGAATTCCGGAGGCCATGCCGAGTGTGTTCGATGCGGCTTGAGCTTTCCGGTATGCCTGAACGGCATTGATGATTTGCAGGGTAGAGCCGGCGATATCTCCTGCGGTGGCGATGATAGTTCCTCCGGCACCCCCGACGGCATCGCCGACCTCATTGAAGGTGTCGATAACGTCGGTCAATACGCGGTGAAGCTCCGTCCAGGAGGTCGTATCGGTAGTTTCCTGTTTCGTTTGGTTCTGTTTTTTCGCCAGATACCGCCGTTCGGCCATGCGGAGTTTGGCCCGTGCAACGGCAATGGCATTACCGTCATCCGGCGTCTCGCTTTGCAGGTTCTCCAGCTCTTCCTGAGCTTCGATCACCAGGCTTTCCAGCTTTTTGACCGAGGCAGCGACGACCCGGTCGGCCCAGGCTTCGAATTCCGGGAACTGGCTTGCAAATTGTTCCGTGAAGTCGTCGAGCGCTTTTTGTTTGGCCTCGCGAGCGAGTTGCTGGGCCTCCGGATTTGAGGCAAGAGCGGCAATATCCTGATCGTATTTCCGGGCGATTCGCAGACGCCCCTGCTGGTAGGTTTCGTACTTCTCCAGCAACTTGGCGTATGAAGCCTCCTCTTTCTTATCGACATCCGCAAGCTCTCTGTCCCGAATTTCCGCAGCTTGGGCTATTGCAGCGGCCGTGCCAGCCATAAAGGTTTTCTCTGCATTCGAATCGATATCGGCCCCCGACTCCCGGAGTTTGCGAATCAGCGCGAGCGTCTGTTGTTCCTGCCGCTCATATTCCTGACGGTTTTTCTCGTAATTGAGGCGGATCGCTTCCCGTTCCCGGTCGAATTCGTTTTCAATCAACTCGGCCCGCTGGTCGTCGAGGCTCTGCTGTTGGCGACGTACGGCCGCCTTATACTGTTCTTCGAGTTGGTCGATGGAAGTCGGTTCGGGATCGGTCGTCGTGCCGGACGGGTTTTCCAGCAACTGGGCCTGCTCCGCCACGGCAGCCAATTTCGTCCGCTGCTCTGCGAGGAATTGCAGAAATGCCCCGAGGTTGCCATCGAATTTCTCCTCTATCTCATTGATAATCTCTTCTCCTCCTTTGTTCTTCCTGATCTCTTCAAAAATCCTTTCCTGCCAGTAAGAAACACTTTCTTCTGCATCTGACAGAATGGTTTCCGCCCAAGAGAGATCTTTGTACATTTTGGACGCATTGCCCCGTTGGGTCCATGTCGCCGCATCGTAGATTTTCCGTTTGTCAGCAACATCCTTTTGGGCCTCGAGGTATTTGTCATAAGCCTTTTGGAATTGTTCGATATCCGGTGTGTTATTGAAGAACAGCTCTTGCTGTTCGATATCCACCAGACTCTTGAAAGCCGCCTGCGCTTTGGCGTATTTGTAAATGTTTTTGATCAGCTCCTCGTAAGCGTCATTCGCTTGTCCGAGCATGATTTGCTCGTCGGAAAGATTCTTGAAATAACCCGAAAACTCCTCTTTGAGTTTGCGCACGGCTTCCCGGCGATCGTCTGTGGCGCGGGCGTTATCCGTCGCGGCCCGGTAGAGAAGATTCAATTTTACGACCTCCTGCTGAGCGTTCCGGGCCCCTTCAAGCATCGTATTCTGAAAACGTTCAGTCGCCATGCGAGCGGTGTCGAGCGCCTTCTTTCCCCGAAACAGATTCGTCACCCAGTTTCCGATCTCCTTGCCGTACGCAACTGCCAAAGTAATACCCACAGTCAATAAAGTCTGAAAAGAGCCTACGGAGGAAAGTATTTGTCGCCATACAGGAATTGTTTTTTCACCACTGGCAGCCAATAACTGATTTTCGGCCCTGGTACGAGCTATTGCATCCCAAAGAATAGGATAATTATTCGAAACTGCCAGAAAATACAACTGTAATCCCATTGCCAGCGACGGTGATTCACGAATTATTTGCTGAATAGCCATATGTAGGCTATTATAGCTCCTTACGGCTGCCGGAGCGCTTGCAGGAACCAGATCGGTGCGTTTGGTCGCGGCTTGCAAAGCCTGGAGCTGCCGCTGCAATGCTTCTATCTGACGGATGTTTTCCGTCTGATCCATTTCCGGCGTCTGGGCTATGACTTTCTGAAGTCGCACAATTTCATCCTTCAAAGCCTGAATACGGCCTCGCGCCTGCGCGGCATCCTTGTCCACGGCATCAATCCCGCCGGAAACTCCGGAGAGTCCCTGGCGGGTATTGTTCTTTACGAGGAATTCTATCTCGACGGGTTTCATTGCAAGTTGAGTTTCGATTGAAAGAGTTGTGCGGTATCGGGTTTTCCCGTTGCACTCCCGGCTTCCGTACATTCGGCCGGGACGCTTCGATAATGCGGGGCATCGGCCAGCATCATGGCCAGTGTCTGGAAATTGACCTTCCACAGAATGTAATGCACCGACCATCCTGTTGCGGAGGCAATTTGCCAAACGATTCCGAAGGGGCTATGGGAACTCTCGTAAACGGTTCTTAACTCCCCTTTCCTGCTCTTTTGGGGCGGCTCGCTTCGTACCGGAAGGGATCGATCCTCTCGGCCGATTCGATAATACTCGTAAAATCCCGCGTGCCCCGCATTCTGCGGAACCAGCGCTGGGCTTCGATCCGGTACTCGGAGGGCACCTTCCACCGGATCAACCAGGCCACCACGGGGGCCAGCAGGAGTCCGGACAGATAGCCGCGACATATCGTCAGCGCAAGGATCAGCGAAAGGCGTTTGGCATGCCGGTCGAAAAAGGCACGCTCCTCATCTTCGGAGAAAGCATCCCATTCCCGGGCTGTGATTCCCAGCTTCAGGTAGTGGCGTACGATGCGCATCTGCCCTCCCAGGCAGGGGCGCCGCATCGTTACGCGCAGCACCCACTCCCGGCCTCCGGGCAGGCGGAACCGGAGAAGAGGCAGCAGAATCCCCACATCGAGCAGAGCTTCCGCTGCCTCCAGTTCTACATTGCGTTTCATGGCTTAGGCATTGGGCTGCGAAAGCGATACGGTAGCTTTTGTTTCAGGATTGGACTCCAGGATGAATTCCAGATTTCCGGAGCGGGACGAACCCGAGGAATTGGCTTCGGCGATCACCGTGACACGTCCGTTCACGACTTCCACCGAGAAGCCTTCGGGCACAGCACCTACCGAGAACGGACCCGAGGCTTCGATATCGACCGGGAGGCTGCCGCCCGCCTGTTCGAAGGTCAGCGACGTCGGGTCGGCCTCGATGAAGGGCTCCGTCGGCAGAATCGAACCGGGCGAAGAGCCGTCCAGCGGAGCCAGGACCTTCAGTCCGAATTCGATGCCGAGGACGTTTTCGCCGCCCAAGCCGCCGCGAATCTTCGAGGCACGCAACGAAACGCGCTTGAGTTTGACGGTCTTACCCGTACCGGTCAGAATGCGCATATCTCCTTCGACACGCATCGAGCTGGCGGGCATTTGCCACTCCTCACCCGCGACTTTGCCGCCCATCAGATCGACGCAGTTCTGGGGAACCATTTCGATCATCTTTCCGGTAATCTCATTCGTCGCGGCTCGCGTTTCGATATCCAGCACGGGACTGGTCCGAATCTGTGCGGCCCAGAGTTCGACGGTCTGGGCGTCTTCACCGCCCCAGTCAAGGCCCTCTTCCGAAATGTTCCCCATGCGTCTGCCGTTGAAATAGACAGCGTCGAGCAGCATCAGATAGCCGTCGTTAGTTTGAATTACAGATCGTTTAGACATAATTAAATTGTTTTGAAAAGTTTTGCAAATAAGTTTGTTTTATGAGCCCACCAGCCGCCGAGACATCCGATAACGATTCCGAAAAGCATCCACCTTCCCCGATAGGCCGGGGACCGCGTTTGTTGTATTGCTGTTTCCGAAGATTGATGCCTGGAGACTTCGAGGAGTCGGTCGTATGCTTCCCGGGTTTCTGCCAGACTCTCCTTCAGAGAATCTGCATATCGGTCCTGCCGGGCCGAGGTCGCTTTGTAATATTCGACTCGTCGGGCAAGCGAATCGCTGCGTGCTGAAATGCGGATGGTATCCCCGTCACGCCGGGCTTCGAGCGTCAGCCGACCGTCACGGGCAACATAGGCCGCCCCCTCCGGCAGATTACGGAGGCTCTCCTCCGTCACCGTCACCGCTGCTGTCCGAAGCGGAATCGCCTCCGTCCGCAGCGCCCGCAGCACAGAGGTCTCCTCCGATCGAGAGTTCATTGCCGCTCGTGCGGTTTGCTCTACGGCGTTTTGTGCGCCGCGCTGCATGTGCGACACGGTATCCGTCCTGTTCTGCGTCCCTGTCGAGAGGAGCTTCTTCGTCGCAGTGCAACTTGCCAGCAGCAGGATGGAGAGCAGCAAAAAGAGTCTTGTCTTCATACGAATTTCGTTTTCCGATGGTCTTGCGGAGGCGCTCCACCTCTTTGGTCAGCCGGTCGATGCGTACGAGCATCTCTTCCTGGTTGGCCTTGAGGTCGATGTTTTCCCGCCGCAGTTGGATGTTTTCCTCGAGAATCTTCTTGTTTTCGCCCGAAAGCAGGTTGATCGAACTCTGCAACTCTTTGAGAAAGTCGTTGTTCTGTTTGCGGCGCGAGAAGATCCAGGTGAAAACGCTGCCGAGGAATCCCCCGGGAAGTGCGAAAGCGAGTATCTGCATCCAAATGCTGTCCATCGTTCAATCGGTTTTTGAAAGTTAGTTTACGCCCGTTCGATCATGCGTGCAATCTTCGAGATCAAATCCGCGTAGGCTGCGGGTTCTGCCGTACAGTACCCGGCCTTGGCAATCTCATAAGCGAAGCGTGTTATGTCGTTACGATACGCCCAGGCTGCTGCGTAGCGTTTGGCGGAAAGGACCTTCGCATGGTCGCGGATGCCCTCCTCCGGTGTGTCGTAGTCGCGAAACTTGCGATCGACCTCGTAACGGTAGCGTCCGTCGGAGGTCCGGGTGATCGAATAAACCTTCTCGAATCGTCCGCTCTGCCGGTCATCCGAAAAGTATTCGAAGGTCCGTTCGGTTCGCCGCTTTCCGGTCCACTTATCTCCGGCCGTGATGCCGAAGAGATTATTTCCGATAGCATGATCGCCCCATCCGCTTTCGAGGGCGGCCTGCGCCGCAACAAACAGAGGATTCAACCCTGTTTCGGCGCAGACCCGCTCGATTGTCGGATAATAGGTGCGCTTGAAATCCGCCGGTTTCATGGCTTACTCGGTTGCGGTGCCGACCAGGGCCATTACACCTGCATTATCGCCGCGCATGATGCTGCCTCCGGCACGTACGAGGAAAGAGTAGACATCCCCATAATAGTCGGGCGCTTTCTCCTGCTCAAAAGCCTTGACTTCGCCCAAGGCGCGGCATACGGACTGATCGTGCCAGGCAAGGGCTGCGGCCAGGTCCGTGGCGGCACCGCTTTCGCCCCACCGCTTCGGAGCTTTATCCGCAGTGTAGAGCGTAGCTTGTGAACGCATCATGACGTTGAACGAGAAGAGTTTTCCGATGATGCCGTTCTGGGCATCCGCCGAGGCGAGGAATGCGGAGTTCTCATTGGCAGTGAGATCGCTCAACAGCTGTGCGTACATCTGCGCATCGAGCAGCAGGTAGCGGCCCTCCTGGGGAATGTTCTCGCTGTTGAATTTCGTCATCAGCGTCAGAATATCCGCCCTGCAAAGCCCTTTTCGCCTGCCTGTCGCCGAAGGTGTGTAAGCATCCACCGGTGCCCCCGTGGTTTCGATCACACGATCCGAGGCAGGACTCCAGGCGAACAGAAAATCCTTGGCCACAGCCTCATGCAGGGCGAGCTTGTCCTGCCGTAATACGGACTCGCGTTTGTTGTACGACAGCTCGACCTTGTCGGCATCGGGGATCAAAACGGGATCCGTCGTGAAAGCAGCCAGCTCGAAAGTTTTGTCCGTGTCGGTACGCTGCTTTACCGTTGCGGGTAATGACGTTCGGTTCTTCTCGACTTTCGAAGCGGCACCTGCCTGCGGGATATGCACGATCTTTCCCGCTTCGACATACTCGTCGGCGTTGAACGCTTTCGAAAGGAAGCTGTTGGGAGCGAACAGACCTTCGACGATCGATTTCTCCCAGATTTCTTTTTGAATAGCCATAATGTTTTTTGTTTTTGATGAGTTCTACATGTTAGGTTCGGTACCGAAGGCCGCTTTGAACTTCTCACGGAAGAGTTCCGGCGCCTTGTCCCTGAGTTCAACAAGGCGCCCTGCCTTATCGAGTTCTTCCCACGACTTGTTTACAAGGTCGGAGAGTTCGACCGACTGCCGTCGTTCACCCTCACGGATAAGCGCTGTGACGGATTTGCGGTGCGGAATGGCTTCGAGGGTGGCTTTGGCACTCTCGAAATCCGTATCAAAGAGTTTCAGATAAGCCTCCTTGCCTGCGGTATTGATCCTTCCGTCGGCAATGGCTGCATCCACGAGGCGAATCGCCTCGGACTTCCGGATCTCCTTGTGCTCGGACTCCGCACGCGCTGCAGCATCTCTGAGTTCCTGATTTTCACGTGTTAGCCGGTCGTTGTTTTCGATCAGCCGGTTCACAGCGCCGATAACCTCGGCATCCTGTGCTGAGTCCTGCAACTTGAGGACTTCCTTCAAAGTCTTGTTCATATTCGAATCGATTTTTGAGTGATTGAGCCTGTCCATAAGCCGGATGACAGTCGAAGCATCCGTGAGATCGAGAGGTTTTCCCGTTTGACGGTCGAAAAGCACCAGGGCATTATGATTGGCCCCGATCGTGACAATGGACGCTTCACGGGCTGTCCAGCGCGTCACGGTCGGAAGCGTCTGCCCGGGAAGTTTCAACTCTGCGGCGTCACTCACCTCTTCGGGAGGCCAGGCTCCCATAGAAGCCATGCGCAGGAATCCGCCTTCGACCTTGTCGGCAATCTTCACCGCCTCGTCATCCTTCTCGTCGAAGAGGGCATCGGCAAGGATCTGCGTACCTTCAATACGGATGTTCTCCCAACGACCGATCGGAAGCTCCCAGTCCTTATGGTTGAGCAGGATCACGGGGTTCTTACGGAACTCCTCGAGATTAGCGCCGCTGGTGAGCATACGGAACCCGTAGGTATTGACCGTCTCGTCGTGCAACACGAATGTAAATCGTTTCATAAAAGCCATCATTTTTCGGCAAAATTGGATTGAAAACACCCGTCTTGCAAATTATATTGTATTGTTTTACAATTTATTACGCTTTAATTGCACTTTACATGCAGACCATTTATCCACGATTCGCTCCGTTCGGGTGAAGAGCTTACCTTTGGGGTGTAAAACAGAGATTTTTCATGACACAAGAGTTGGATAACAAGCAGAAGAAGGAGTGGGCGAAACTACTTTTCCTCACTACGGATCTCACCCAAGCCGAGATTGCCGTGAAGATCGGTGTCTCGAGGATTACTATCGTACGATGGGCCAAAGAGTGGGAGGGTCTCAAGTTGAATTTCCTCCAAACCCGTGAGGCACGGATCAAATCGACACTCATGCAGCTTAACGAACTCGACGAAAGCATCGCGGCGCGTGAGCAGGGTGCGCGCTATCCGACGGTCAAGGAGGCAGATATCCGGCGCAAACTCACCGCCGACCTCGAGGCGCTCGAACAGGAGGCCTCCGTGCGGGACATTGTCAATGTGTCAAGAGATATTCTCGACTATGTCCGAGCTATTGACCTGGAGAAGGCCAAGATGCTCTCGGACTATTTCGATTCATACATACAGGAACGGCTGAAATGGGTAAAGTAGATGACATGCGCGCCTGGAACGAATGGCGTGAATACCACCGTGCCCTGAAGCGCGACAAGGCGGTGGACAAACTCTCACCTGTGGAACGGATGAGGCGACTCGAGAAGCTCGAAAAGGATCCCGTTTCGTGGATGCTTTTCTTCTTCGCCGAATACACCCGGCATCCCTTC
>UMEZ01095566.1_pt1 | contig 15208 bp, 17 predicted proteins | sample 1964841 | NCBI WGS metagenome assembly UMEZ01 (sample SAMEA4836029, study PRJEB28245) | human gut metagenome | biome: gut microbiome; material: fecal sample | place: Denmark | collected 2008 | reverse complement strand
GCGGCAGCCGAAATGGCCGGCGGCAGCAATGAAATGATCCTCCAGGCCTTTGCCCTCTGCATGAAGAATACCCTGGGCCTGGCCTGCGACCCCGTGGCAGGCCTCGTCGAAGTGCCCTGCGTCAAGCGCAACGCCGTCTTTGCCGTCGAAGCCCTGGCCGCGGCAGAAATGGCCCTGACCGGGATTAAGAGCGTCATCCCGCCGGACGAAGTCATCGCGGCCATGGCCGAAATCGGCCGCATCATGCCCGTCGCCTTGAAAGAAACATCCGACGGCGGCCTGGCCCGCACCGAAACAGGCAAAGCCATCGCCGCCCGCATGGAAAAAGCCATGGCGGAATGATTGGCATGAGCAGGCTTCGGCCGTCAGGCGCGGCTGCTTTTATCGCATCGTGGTCGTAGTTCGTTCATCGTTTGTCGCGATGGTTTAAATTTTTTAATGATCTGCAGCATAGAGATATCATCTATCTTGCAGCTGTGAGGATTTTCGATGAACGACGAACGATCAACGATGAACGAAAAAGGGGACTGTCTTCACGAGACAGTCCCCTTTTTTTCCTCTTCCACGCTGCTTTGGGCGAGCTCCGGCTGGCCTTCCAGTCGGCGGTAGATCATGCGGCACAGGCTGGCAGAAACGGGAGCATCTTTCGGCTGGCAGGCGAATTCGAGGATTAGTTCGGCTTCAAAGCGATTTAATTCTACCCAGCGTACCTTCAATCTGATTCATTCCTTTGCGTTTAATGTGATACGTTCTGTTCTTCTTTATTATTCTACTATACCGCACGGCCTTTTACAAGGCACGCCGGCGCTCCGGGATTTGACAATTTCCCCATTTATTGATATGATATATCCCGTCAATTGAACAGGCGATGAGATTCAGTGAATCCCTCCGGCACGAACCCTGGGGGTTAAAAAGTCTATCGTCATGATAGTGGAGAGGGGCTTCGCGTTCGCGGTGCCCCTTTTTGGTTGCCCGGAGCCGGCTTTATGTTATAATGAAGCTGAGAATACGAAAAGGGAGGGATTCCATGAGTACCGCAACGCATGTGGCAGGCTGCCGCTCACGCTATTTTTCCCTGATGGATATGGAGAAAATCGCACGGCCTCATGCGGAATATGCCCGCGCTGTCCAGTCTTATTTCCACGGCCTTTTTCCGCACCGGCAGTGGCAGGTCTTTCACGATCCTGTAGGCACGCCGCTGGCCGTCGATGTGGAGCTTTTATATCCGACGGTGGAAGAACCGTTCTATTTTCTGCACACGATCGGCATGAGTGCAGCGCCGATGCATTATCCTGCAGGGGAATTCACGGCCGGTAAAGAAGGATACAGCGAACTGTGCCTGATCCTGCCGTCAGACTGGCCTTTCCGCCGGGAACGGGAGATTTCTCTGGATGATAAGGAAACCTGGCCCATCTGGCTGCTCATGGAATTAGGGCGCTTCCCGCACGTCCACGACGTCTGGCTGTCGTACGGCTTCCTCTTGCCCAATGCAGAGAACCGCGAACCCTTTGCGGCCGATACGGAGCTTTCCGGTCTGGTCATCGTTCAGTTCGAAGGTCAGCTGGGCGGCGTGAAGATGGCAGACGGTACGACCGTGGAACTTCTCATGCCCATCCTTTTATACAAAGAAGAAATGGATTTATGCAGTGATATCGGCGTCGATGCTCTCGTCGATGCCATTGTCGATGAATGCGGCGGGTCTTTCCTCTTAAACAAGGACAGGCCCAATGTCGCCCTGGAGGACTACCCTTTCGATGACTTCCTCTAGGGTGCGGAAAGGAGCAGGCGAGTATGATTACCAGTACGAATACCCTCGTCCCCGACAATCCGGCAGCGGCCTATGCGGCTTATAAGAAAGCGCAGTCGGCCGTTTTCCTGGCAGGGACGCAGGGCCTGAAATATAAGAAAGATCATTATGAGCTGGCAGTGGATCTCTCCAAAGCCGGCATGCAGTATATCGAAGATCGGGGCGATGAAATCGCTATCGGCGCCATGACGCCGCTCTGGCAGATTAAGATTTCGCCGCTCATCCAGTCCTTTGCCGGCGGCGCCATCAGCCAGGCTATCAGTGATGTGGCCGATAAGAATGTCCAGCGCTACGGTACGCTGGGCGGCGTGATTTCCGGCAAGGCGCCTTTTTCCGTGCTCCTGCCGATACTCCTGACCCTGACCGTCGACGTCCAGCTCCAGGATAAGGGCTGCATGAGCCTCGATGACTATCTGCACTGCCCGCCCATGGGCGAATTGGTCACGGGCATCGTCATCGCCAAAGAAGATGTCTATACGGCGTATAAAGCCTACCGCAAGCTGCCCGTCGATGAACCGTACCTGATCGGTGCCGTGGCCATGCGGGAAGACTCGTGGCGCATCGTCGTCGGCGGCCGTCCGGGCCTGGCAGCGATTGCCCATTCAGCCAGTGAAGAACTGACGGAAAAGGGGATGGCCGTTAAAGAAAATGTGGCCCATCTGGCCAGTGAAGAACTCGATTTCGGCAACTTCGGCACCTGCTCGGAAGCCGAACGGCGGTCCCTGACGATTGAAATGGTCCGCAGCCTGATCAAAGCGGCCTGGAAAGGCTACAGCCGTCATATTGCAAAGTAGATGTTTATCATAAAGGAGGAACTTCCATGTTTGAAGATAATCGTTGGCGACGCATGTTAAAGCCGGGTATCACCGCTATTGTCGGTGCCGGCGGCAAGACGACCGTCCTGGAACGGCTCGGCAAATACGGCCACGGCAGCCACCTGCCGATGATGGTCAGCAGCATTGTCCCCATGGACAGTACGCGCGTCGATAATGTCGAACCTTTTGACGTCATCTGCACGGAGGATATCGAAAAAGGCGAAGCTTTCTGCGCTGAACGCATTGCAGCCGGCCATGTCCCGGCCTGGTTCGCCGGCCTCGATGACAAAGACTGCTATATCGGTCTGGCGCCGAAGACCATCGATATCATCAAGCAGCGTCATCCGGCCTGGTATATCCTCATCGAAGGCGATGCAGCCGGCAGTAAATGGCTCAAGGCCCCCCTGCCGGACGACGTGCCCCTGCCGGATACGTGCGATACGGTCATCGGCGTCCTTAACCTGCAGATGCTCGGCAATGTCATCTGTGAAGAAAAAATCGAAGGCGTCGAAACGGCGGCGGCCATCATGGGCCGTCCCTGCGGTGCCGTCATCACGCCGGCCATGCTGGCCAAGCTGATCAAGCATCCCCGCGGCCTCTTCCGCGGCGTCCGCTGCCCGCGCATCCTCTTCTGCACGGGGTATAATGCCGTCCAGCACCGCATGACCGAAGCCCTCCTCGATGACCTGGAAGACTTCGACCTGACAGCCAGTGTCCTGGCTGATGGCTATCGGGAAACATGCACGATACGCCAGTATATTCATTATGGTAATGTAAAAAAGAAACGGATGTAGGAATAATGGAACAAAAAGGCAGATTATTTTTGGGATGTATCCTGGTATTCTTCCTGGCCTCGCTCGGCCTCTTCCTGAACTTCGATAAGGACCAGGTCCTGGCAGCGGCGGAATCGAGACATATCCCGGTGCCTCAGGTCCTTTCCGGCAAGCCCGATGTCGCTTTTATTGGTGATGACTTCTCTTTGCCGCCGGTGGACAACGACAAGCCTGTCTATGATAAATATACGACCCGTCAGCGTCAGGAAAAGGGCCTGCCGACGACGTACGGCAAGACGAGGGACTATTATTACGGTGAGAACGTCGTCTACCTGACCTTTGACGATGGCCCGAACGACAAGAATACGTCGCGCATCCTGGAGATTCTGAAGAAAGAAAATATCCATGCTACCTTTTTCCTGACCGGCCAGAATGTCGTCCGCTATCCGGATGTCGTCAAGAAAATCTACCAGTCCGGCAATGCCATCGGCGTCCACTCGTACACGCACGACTATAAGAAAATATACACTTCGCCCAAGGCCTACACGGATGAGCTCTTACAGACAGAAGAAGCGATTTACAAGATCATCGGTGTCCGGCCCATCATTTCCCGCGCGCCCGGCGGTACGGAAGGGCACTTCACAGATGAGTACTGGACGGCCATCAACAAGATCGGCTACATCGAAGTCGGCTGGAATGCCCTGACCGGCGATGCTGACGGTACGGGCAAGACGTCCGGTGCTGAAGTCGAAAACATCAAGCAGCAGCTGGAACTGCGGCCGTATCTGCACCGTCACTTGGTCATCCTCATGCACGATGCCTACGGCCACAAGGCGACCGTCGATGCCCTGCCGGAGATCATCAAGCTCCTCAAAGACCGGGGCTATACGTTCCGCGTCGTGACGACGGCCATTCCGCCTTCGTGGTAAAAGCATAATTCACATGCAAAAATAGTATACAATATATCTGCTGGTAAAACGATTGTCCACAGGGATTCTCATATCTATACAGAGAATCCCTATTTTTTTGCCTTGACAATTATCTCCCCGGGGTATACAATGACGACAACGAAATTTTTAAAGATTGCCAAAGGAGATTCCTATGAATACGTCATTCTTACGTCAGGCAACTGAATACGTCTTTACCTATTTTAGCTGGGGCTACCTGTATTTTAGCGCTGGCTATTTTTGCTACGACGAATTCAATAACACTGATGTAAGCATGAGAAAACTGCTGCCCTTCCCGATGAAGCCGAATCTGGCTGCGTGAGAAAGACGCGAGGGAAAGGCATAACGGAGAATCTTGGAAGCAGGCTCATGTGGGCCTGCTTTTTTTATTGCTGAAATGGAGGAAATGGGAAATGATTATTGTCTTAAAAGCAAACGCCAAACAGGAAGAAGTCAAAAAATTAATGGATATCATCAAGTCCAAAGGCCTGCAGCTCGACGTCAGTAAAGGCGCCCGTCAGACCGTCGTCGGCCTGGTCGGCAATACGGAAGTCATCGATATCGAACAGGTCCAGGGCTATGAATGCGTCGATAAAGTCATGCGCGTCGAAGTGCCGTACAAACGGGCCAGCCGCGCTTTCCACCCGCAGGATTCGGTCATCCCCATCGGCGACAGCGGCGTGACCATCGGCGGCAAGAAGCTGGCCGTCATCGCCGGTCCGTGCTCCATTGAAACGCCGGAACAGATTGAAGGCGTCGCCTGCGACGTCGCCAAAGCCGGTGCCAATATCCTGCGCGGCGGTGCCTTCAAGCCGCGTACCTCGCCGTACTCCTTCCAGGGCTTAGGCAATAAAGGTTTGGACATGCTCCGCGAAGCCGGCCGCAAGGCGAAGCTGCCGGTCATTACGGAAATCATGTCGGCTGACAAACTGCCCCTCTTCCTTGAAGACGGCGTCGACATCATCCAGATCGGGGCCCGCAACATGCAGAACTTCGATCTCCTCAAAGCCGTCGGCAAGACGCGCAAGCCCGTCCTCCTCAAGCGCGGCCTGAGCGCGACCATTGAAGAATGGCTCATGTCGGCCGAATACATCATGTCCGAAGGCAACCACAACGTCATCCTCTGCGAACGGGGCATCCGCACCTTCGAAACGTACACGCGCAATACCCTCGACCTCAGTGCCGTCCTGGCCGTCAAGCGCCAGAGCCACCTGCCCATCGTCGTCGACCCGAGCCATGCGACGGGCAAGCGCTGGATGGTCGCCGATTTGGCCAAAGCCGCTGTCGCCGCCGGTGCCGACGGTTTGATGATCGAAGTCCACAACGACCCGGACAACGCCTGGTGCGACGGTGCCCAGTCGATTACGCCGGCCATGTTCGCAGACCTCATGGAATCGCTCCGCAAATTAGCGCCCATCGTCGGTCGGGAAATTTAAGGAAAGCAGGGGGGATTCTATGATGGATAAGGAAGCAAGCGGTTTTAATACGAAACAGACAGTGGCCATCGTCGGCCTGGGGCTCATCGGCGGCTCTTACGCCCGGGGCCTGCGCCGTATCGGCACAGCGCGGATCATCGCCATCGATCCTGACGAAAAAGCACTCAACCAGGCCTTTCAGGAAGGTATGGTCGATGAAATCTACACGGCCGGCAATGAAGCCCTCAAGCAGGCAGACCTGGTCATCTTTTGTACGGCTGCCGATGTGATGATACGGTTCCTGGCAGAGAATAAAGCCTTCTTCACACCGGGGACGATCTTAACGGACGTAGCCGGCATCAAAGGAGATACGGCGACAGCCATTGCCGCCCTTCTTCCGGAAGGTGTCGATTTCATACCGGGTCACCCCATGGCTGGCCGTGAAGGCCGGGGTTATGTTATGGCTAGTGCCGATATCTTTAACGGTGCCAATTATATCCTCGTCCCCATGGAAGGCAATGACGAAGACCATATCCTGGCGGTGAAGAACATGGCTATGGCCCTTGGCTGCTCCCATGTCGTCCGCGTGACGCCAGAAGACCACGACCGGTTCATTGCCTACACCAGCAGCCTGCCTCACGTTTTAGCGACGGCTCTGGTCAACAGCGAATCCATGAATACGCTGACCAAGTATTTTGTAGCCGGCAGCTTCCGCGACGGGACACGAGTCGCCGATATCAACGCGCCGCTGTGGACAAAGCTGTTCTTATCCAATAAAGACAACCTCTTATATGAAATAGACCGCTTCAGCGCTGCCTTGCAATCTTTCTCGACGATGCTCGCCGAAGAAGATACGAAGGGAATGACCCGTTTTTTACAGCAAGCCGCTATGCGGAGAAGGGAATTAGTTCATGAAACACATTCACGTTGAGTTAGGAAAAGATTCATATGATATCCATATTGAAAACGGCCTCCTCGACCGGGCCGGCGATTATATCCGCAGCCTGACGAAGTCGCAGACCCTGGCCGTCATTACTGATTCCAACGTCAACGCCCTCTATGGTAAGCGTTTGGAAGACAATCTCAAAGCCGCAGGCTTCCGCGTCCACCGCCTCGTCTTCCCGGCCGGGGAAGAACATAAATGCGCAGCGACCCTCCTCGACCTCTATCAGCAGCTTTCTGACGCCGGCATTACCCGCAGCGATTGTATCTTGACTTTCGGCGGCGGTGTCACTGGCGATCTCGGCGGCTTCGCAGCAGCGACTTTCTTGCGCGGCGTTCCCTTCATCCAGATTCCGACGACGATTATTTCCCAAGTCGATAGCAGTGTCGGCGGCAAAGTCGCCATCGACCTTCCTAGCGGCAAGAATCAGGCCGGTAATTTCTATCAGCCTAAAGGGGTCCTCATTGACCCGACGTTGTTATCGACCCTTCCCAAGCGCTTCATCCACGACGGCATGGGCGAAGTCATCAAATACGGCTGCATCCGCGACCTGGCTCTCTTTGAACTCCTGGAAAAACTCGATGACCAATCCATTTTTGAACATTGGGAAGAAATCATCGAACGCTGCTGTCAGAGCAAGGCCGATATTGTTGAGCACGATGTCTTCGATATGGGCGAACGCATGATGCTGAACTTCGGCCATACTATCGGCCATGCCATCGAAGGCTGTTATGGCTTCGGCCACTATACGCACGGCGAAGGCGTCGCTGCCGGCATGTCCATGCTGACCGGCGTCACGGAAGCCATGGGGCTGACGAAAGCCGGGACGACGGCACGGCTGCGCAAGGTTATCAAGCAGTACGGCTTGCCGACCGATGTCGATGCGTTGGCAGAAGACCTCATTCCTTACATCAGCAATGATAAGAAGATGCGCGGCAATCATATTACTTTAGTCATTATCGAAGAAATCGGCAAGGCCCGCCTGTTGCCACTGACTGCGGAAGACCTGCCGAAATATATCCGAAAGAAGGACGCTTAATGAATGTCATTATTACCCCACATACCTTGCAAGGGACAGTAGAAGCGCCCTCTTCCAAAAGCATCGGCCACCGCGACCTCATCTGCGCCGCCCTGGCAGAAGGAGAAAGCCTGGTTGACAACATTTCCTTGTCCCAGGACATTGAAGCGACGTGCGACATTCTACGGGCTTTGGGGGCAGATATTACGCCGGTCATGTCGTCTCATCCCGGCCGGGCGGCTTACCGCGTCAGAGGCGGTCTGAAGAAACAGGCCGGGCCATTATCGGTCAGTGCCAATGAATCAGGGTCGACGTTGCGCTTCCTCATCCCCGTGGCCATCTTCAGCGGCAATAAGGTCACCTTTTCCGGCCAGGGCCGTTTGGCCAAACGGCCATTGACGCCGTATTACGAACTCTTCGACGAAAAAGGCATTGCCTATGAAACGACAGAAGGCGCCCTGCCTTTGACCGTATCGGGGACTTTGCAACCCGGGACCTATGCCTTGGCTGGCGACGTCAGCTCTCAGTTCTTCACGGGCCTGCTCATGAGCCTGCCCCTCCTCGACGGTGACTCGGTCCTGCGCAGTACAACGCCGCTGGAATCGGCCAGCTATGTCGACATGACCCTCGACTGCCTGCGCCAGCACGGCATCGTCATTGAGAAAGAACAGGATGGCTTCTACCTGATTCCTGGCAATCAGCACTATCGTTCCGGGACTTACGTTGTCGAAGGCGATTATTCGCAAGCCGCTTTCTGGCTCTCTGCTGGCAGTCTGGGCCGGGCCATTTGCTGCACGGGCCTGCGGTCGCAGTCTTCTCAGGGGGACGCAGTCATTGTCTCCCTCATCCGCGACATGGGTGGCCAAGTCGAAGGCAAGACAGAATTGACGGCCTGCCCGTCGGAATTGGCTGGACGGGTCATCGACGTCGAAGACTGCCCGGATTTGGTTCCGGTCCTGACCGTCCTGGCGTCCTGTGCTAAAGGCATTACCCGCATTATCCATGCCGGCCGGGTCCGGCTCAAAGAATGTGACCGTCTGCACGCCATGGCCACAGAACTCAATAAAATCGGCGGCGACGTCGAAGAAGAAGCAGAAGGTCTCATCATCAATGGCGTCGGCAGTTTTACGGGCGGTACGGTTAGCGGTTGGAATGACCACCGCATCGCCATGGCCCTGGCCGTTGCGTCCCAGCGATGCCGTCAGCCGCTGCGCATTGAAGGCGCTGAATGTGTTCGCAAATCGTATCCGGAATTCTGGCAGGATTTCCAGGCCTTAGGGGGCCTCATCCAAAAGGAGGGGGAGTAATATGAATACCTTTGGAAAGACGATTGGCCTGACGATTTTTGGCGAATCCCATGGCCTTTCTATTGGCGCCGTCCTCGACGGGCTGCCGTCAGGCGAAGCCATCGACTGGAACGCTGTCCGGGCAGAAATGGCCCGGCGGGCACCGGGAAAGAATCAAATGTCGACAGCTCGCTCAGAAAAAGATGCCTTTGAAGTCCAAAGCGGCTTTTTCAACGGCTATACGACGGGGACGCCGCTGTGTGCTATCATCCGCAACAGTGACCAACATTCCCGTGATTACGACCAACTGCGGCATCTCATGCGGCCTGGCCATGCCGATTACTCCGGTAAGATACGCTATGGCGGCTTCAATGACTACCGCGGCGGCGGTCATTTCTCGGGCCGCCTGACAGCGCCTCTGGTCTTTGCCGGGGCTGTCGCGTCTCAGATTCTGGCCCGTCACGGAATCACCGTTGGTTCTCATATCTTGCGACTGGCCGGCATAGCCGATAAACCTTTCACGGCTATCGGGGAAACAGCAGAAACTTTGCAGGCCTTAAAAAAGGAAACGTTGCCCGTCCTCGATAAGGCCCAAGCAGGTCCGATGGAAGAAAAAATCTTGGCCGCTAAGAACGACCTCGATTCCGTCGGCGGCGTCATCGAATGTATGGTGACCGGCCTTCCCGCTGGCATAGGCGACCCATTTTTCGACTCCGTCGAAAGTCAGCTCAGCCATATGATGTTTTCCGTCCCAGCCGTCAAAGGCATTGAATTCGGCGACGGCTTTTCCCTGGCAGAACTCCGCGGATCTCAGGCCAATGATGCCTTTTATTACGATGGCGATGTCGTCAAGACGCGGACCAATCACAATGGCGGCATCAACGGCGGTATCACTAATGGCATGCCCGTCGTCTTCCGCCTGGCCATTAAGCCGACGGCGTCGATTAGCCAGAAACAGGCAACTATCGACACGGATACGAAGGAAAATTGCGATCTCGTCATCAAAGGCCGCCATGATCCCTGCATCGTCCAGCGGGCCATTCCCGTCGTCGAAGCAGCCGCGGCCTGGGCCATCCTCGACGTCTGCTTGTCCGAGAAAGGACGGTGCTGGTAATGGATGCTTCTGAAGATATGCCGTTGAACATCGCCTGCTTCGGCCAGCCCGGCTCCTATACCTATGAAGCCATGAAGACCTATTTTGCCGGCAAGCATATTTTGCCTACGTATGGCTCGCATTTTGAAGACGTTGTCCAAGCCGTCGCTACCCGTCAGGCCCGCTACGGCGTTTTGCCCATCGAAAATTCATCGACTGGCGGCATTACTGACGTATACGACCTCATCCACCGCTACGACTGCTGCGTCGTCGGTGAGAAATACGTCAAAGTCGAACACTGCCTGCTGACCTTGCCAGGGGCGAAGCTCGAAGACATTCGCGAAGTCTATTCCCATCCGCAAGGCCTGAACCAATGCCGGAGTTACCTCAAGCACCATAGCGAATGGCAGCTCCATCCGTATTTCAGCACTTCCCAGAGTGCCGAACAGGTTCAAAAAATGGGGGACCCTCATATTGCGGCCATTGCCAACAAGACGGCAGCTGATATGTACGGCCTCGATGTCCTGGTGGAACACATCAATGATAATACCATGAACTACACGCGGTTCTTCATCATCGCCGCCGATATGGAACAGTCTCCCGAAGCCGATAAGATTACCTTGGTCCTGACGACACAGCACCGGCCGGGCGCTCTGTACCACGTTTTGGGATACTTCTTCTATAACGGCATGAACATGACTCATTTGGAATCGCGGCCTCTCAAAGGTCGGCCTTTTGAATATTTCTTCCACATCGATGTCATGGGTAACCTGCGCAATCCGGCTACGGCTCGAGTCCTGCGCAATTTAGCAGAGCACTGTAATTATTTTAAAATCTTAGGGAATTACGTATCCGATCAAGGAGGGAATGCAGATGAAATTAGGCGTTATCGGGGCTAAGTTGGGGCATACGGCATCCCCGGCAATCCATGAAAAATTATTCAGAATCTTACAAGTTGAAGGACAGCATCAGTATGGCGTCCTGGAAATGGATCGCAATGATATCCCTAATGAACTTCAGCGCCTGCGCGACGAAGGGTACACAGGGGCCAATGTCACTATCCCTTATAAACTCGACGTCATGCCGTACTTGACGGAGATTTCCCGCGAAGCCCGCATCATCGGAGCCGTCAATACGCTCCATTTTACGGATAACGGGATTTTTGGCTATAATACGGATTACAGCGGATTTGGCCGTTCCCTGGATCATGCCGGTATCGGTGTGAAGACTAAGGATTGTGTCGTTCTCGGTTCCGGCGGCGCCGCCCGCGCCATCATCCAATACTTATCGGATGCCGGGGCCCAGTCGATTACCGTCGTATCCCGTCATCCTCACTCGAAGACGGAATTTGATGCCTTTATTCAACGAATTGGCGCCGACACTATCGATTACCAGGATCTGGAACACTCCCAAGGCGGTGACGTCCTGGTCAACTGTACGCCTGTCGGCATGTTCCCCGATGTCAATGGCTGTCCCGTATCGGAACGGATCATCGCCGCTTTCCCGGCTGTCGTCGATATCGTTTATAACCCGAAAAATACACAGCTTTTGCAGGCAGCCCGCCGTCATGGCGCCAAGACCCTAAACGGTATGTACATGCTCGTCGCTCAGGCCGTTGGCTCAGAAGAAATCTGGATGGGCCGGACCATCGATTCGTCTGTGATTGAACAAATCGCCAAGGAGATGGAACATTATTATGAATAATAAACAGAACATCATCCTCATCGGCATGCCTGGATGCGGTAAGAGTACGTTAGGGAAAGCTTTGGCGAAACGCTTAGGCCGTGATTTCTACGACGCCGATGATGTCATTGTCGAACAGGAAGGCAAGACCATTCCGGAACTCTTCGCCAGCAGTGAAGACTGCTTCCGCGACGCCGAAGTCCGGGCCAGCCAGTTCCTGGCCCATAAATCGGGTATCGTCGTAGCCTGCGGTGGCGGCGTCGTCAAGCGCCCGGAAAACATGGACATCTTCAAGAAAACCGGAACGGTCTTTTTTCTCGACCGTTCCCCTGATGACATCGTCAGTGACGTCGACGTATCGACACGGCCTTTGCTGAAAGACGGCAAACAGAAAGTCTACGACCTCTACGACGAACGCATTGCCCTTTACCGCAATGCCGCTGATTACTGCATCCCCAATAATAAGCCAATGGAAGCGGTTCTTGATGATTTTGAAAAACTCATAAAAGAGATAGACTAAAAAGCTGCTGCATTAAGTGTTTTTGGCTTAATGCGGCAGCTTTTTCGTTAAAAATCGGAAGTCCCGTATGGGCTATGTGTCTTGGGAAGGCGAGGTTAGGTTCGCTGGGCGGAGCGAGTAAAAAGAAAATAATATAATATCATAGCTGCAGCCGTAACGGCCGTACAGATTCCACCGTATAACAGCATGTATCCGAAGAGCTTGGCTACAAAGCCGAGCAGCATGGCCGCCAGTCCGACGAAGATGTCAAGGAACCAAAAGTACGTCGCCGTAGCGGCACCGGCGCGTTCGGCCGGGACACTTTGGATGGCCAAGGTCTGAAAGGCTGGGCTCAAGGCGCCGAAGCCGAGGCCGAGGATTGCCGCGGCAATGAGGAGCGTAACCTGAGATGTTACTTGGCTGAAGACAATGAAGCCGGCCATAAAGATGATGAAGCCAGGGTACACAATGGCGCTGGCTCCCATTCGGTCAAAGACATTGCCGACGACAGGACGGCTGAGGACGATGACCAGTGCGAAAATCGCGAAGAAAAGTCCTGTGCTGTCCGACAGATGTAGGGATGCGGCGTATAAGGGTATAAAAGTGAGGATACCGCCGTAAGCGAAGAAGACCAGTCCTCCTAGCAGGGATGCAGGCAGCGACTTTTTTTCTACGATATGGGACCATATCGGCTCGTCATGTGTACGGGGTACTGGCTTTACGACTGCCTTTGGGAGCGGGACTATAGCGGCAATGACTAAGGTCAGGATGGCCAGGGCTGTCAAGGATAAAAACAGGCCAGACATACCCAGACCGTTATATAACAGCAGACCGGCTAAGGGCCCAATGACCATGGCTAAATTCGTCGTCACTGAAAAATATCCAATGCCTTCACCGCGGCGCGAAGCGGGGATGACCAGGACGGCAATGGATGCTGCTGTCGTTGTCGCTAAGGCGAAGATGATACCGTGGAGCAGCCGTAGCCCATAAATTTCTGCTACATTTTCAATGCCATTGAAAGCACCGATAATGATGAGGAAGACGATGAGTGAGAAAAGCAGCAGGTGCCGTTTATTTTCCTTATCGACAAAATACCCGGCTGCCGGGCGGAATAAACTCGTACCGATTTGGAAAAAAGTCATCGCTAGGCCTGCTTCTATTTCGCTTCCTTGGAAAGAATCGATAATACAGAGCGGTAAGGTCGTCACTAAGATATATTGCGTCATCAGTTGGAAAAAATTCGTGCTGCCCATAGATAAAAATGGGCCTGTCCACAGCTTTTCTTTTGCCATTATTATCGTTCCCTTTGAGACTCTTTTTGCGGATACCCTATCATTACTTCCGTATGAAGACATTGAGGCAAGCTCTTTGCCTATGTGAACTGCATCCTGATCAGGAATGGAGGGCACGCAAGATTTGCTGTAATGTCGTAACTTCCAGCTGGCCCGGAGCAGAGGCCTTTTTTGCCGAACCAAAGGTCAGGGCGGATCCGAAGATTTCCCCGCTGATGCGGCTGATGGCGCCGAGTTTACCCATAGACATGGTAATGATCGGCTCATCAGGATATTGGGATTTGACGGATTCCGTTGCCGACAAGAGGGTCAGGACGTCTTTGGCCGAGTTCGGCATGCAGGCCAGTTTAGCCACGTCAGCGCCGAGTTTCTTCATGCCAATGAGACGGCTCGTGATTTCATCGAAAGACGGTGTCTTGTCGAAGTCGTGGTTGCTCATGATGACTGTGACACCGTGTTCTTTTGCGATGGGCAGGACTTTTTTTATGCTGGCGCGGTCGCGGAAGTATTCGACGTCGATGGCATCGATTTTACCGCTTTTGACAGCATAATCGAAGAGATCGAAGTAGTAGCTTTCAGGAACTTCCATTTCGCCGCCTTCTTCTTTAGTGCGGAACGTGAACAAGATTGCGCTGTCAGGTAATTCCTGGCGGACAGCGGCTAAGGCATCACCGACAGCGTCGAGGGATGTGACGTCCTTCAGGAAATCGATGCGCAGTTCGACGACGTCATAGATCTTGTCTTGGAGATAGCGGCATTCTTCGACGAGTTCATCCGTAGAATGACCGACAAGGGGAACACAGATTTTAGGCATGCCATTGTCTAGGGCAACCTTGCCGATTTTTACCATAAGTTGAATTCCTCCTCTTGCGAGCAAATTGCAGTGGATTTTTCTTTCATGACGCTATTATAGCGCAAAAATGATGAGTTGTTAGCTCCTTAATCACAAAAAGAGGGGATTCGCATGAAACCTTATATCATCATGCGAATCCCCTTTTATACACTTACTTTTCGTCCATAATGGCCACAGGGCCACGGTCACCAGTACGGATGCGGACGGCATCGTCCAGGCGGTAGATGAAAATCTTGCCATCGCCGGGTTTGCCGGTCTTGCAGATCTTCTGGGCAACTTCGACGACTTTGTCGACCGGGACTTCACAGACGACCGTTTCGACTTTGATGCCTGGCAGGAGATTGATGTTGTACCGCTGGCCACGGTAGACTTCGACGTAGCCTTTCTGGAGGCCACAGCCGAAGACCTGGCTGACGGTCATGCCCATGACACCGATGTTGTTCAGGGCTTCTTTGAGCTCTTCCAATTTACTGGGACGAGTGATGATTTCTACTTTTGTAATCGGATGTTCTTCCATTCGTATCACCTCTATAAGTTACGACCGTTAATGCCTGCGCTGTTGACGGCGGCATTGTCTAAAGCTGCATTGCCGAGCGGCGTCGTCGGCGTTTCGCCGAAGGGGCTGCCGGACATGATAGCATAATTATAACCTCTTTCGCCGTGTTCGCCAATATCGAGACCTGTGATTTCTTCATTCTTATCTGTGCGGACAGTCATGAAGAAGCTGATAATCTTGAAGAGGATGAATGTGCCGACGATAGCCAGCGCGTAGGCGACGACGACG
>UMEZ01084351.1_pt1 | contig 15213 bp, 10 predicted proteins | sample 1964841 | NCBI WGS metagenome assembly UMEZ01 (sample SAMEA4836029, study PRJEB28245) | human gut metagenome | biome: gut microbiome; material: fecal sample | place: Denmark | collected 2008 | reverse complement strand
GATTCCGGCGTCGACGTCGTCGTCGGCCTGCGCCCGACCTCCAAGTCTGTCGAGCACGCCAAGGAGCAGGGTCTGGAAGTCAAGTCCGTTCCGGAAGCCGCCGCCGAGGCCGACATCATCATGATTCTGGCTCCCGATCAGTACCAGCGCACCATCTGGGCCAACGACATCGAACCGAACATCAAGCCGGGCGCCGCCGTCGCCTTCGCTCATGGCTTCAACATCCACTACGGCTACATCAAGCCGACCGAGGACCACCCGGTCTTCATGGTCGCCCCGAAGGGCCCGGGCCACATCGTGCGTCGTGAGTACGCCAACGGCCGTGGCGTCCCGGTCGTCGTGGCTGTCGAACAGGATCCGCGCGGCGACGCTTGGGACATCACCCTGGCTTACGCCAAGGCTCTGGGCGCCCTGCGTGCAGGCGCCATCAAGACCACTTTCACCGAGGAGACCGAGACCGATCTGTTCGGCGAGCAGAACGTGCTCATGGGCGGCGTGAACAAGCTCGTTGAAATGGGCTTCGAGGTCCTCACTGACGCTGGCTACCAGCCGGAGATCGCTTACTTCGAGGTCTGCCACGAGCTGAAGATGCTCGTCGACCTCATGAACGAGGGTGGCCTGAACAAGGCCCGTTGGTCCTGCTCCGACACCGCCCAGTACGGCGACTACACCAACACCTGCATCGACGAGCACGTGCCGTGAGCGCATGGAGTACCACCTGAAGCGCATCCAGGACGGCTCCTTCGCCAAGGAGTTCATCGACGATCAGGACGCTGGCGCTCCGAAGTTCAAGCAGCTGCAGGAAGAATACGGCAACGTGCGTATCGAGAGCGTTGGCCCGAAGCTGCGCGCCATGTTCTCTTGGAACAACGGCAAGGATGACGACGCTGACATGGCCACTTTCACCGGCAAGATCGCCCGTGGCTGAGTAACGTCTCGCATTCATTGCGATTAATCGCATTAACTGCGATTGAAGGCCGCCGCCCAAGTTGGGTGGTGGCCTTTCGTTATGCCGGAACGTACGCAACCGTCGCACGCACGACGATATGCAAAAAGCGCCGTCCGCATGAAGCGGGCGACGCTTTCTAATTCGCTAAATAGCTTATGCAGCTAGCGAAGCAATCTCACTGAACCTGGGTACGAGCGATCTTGCCGTTGAAGGACTCGGCCATATCGGCGTCGGCGTCCACCTGGTTGTTCCAAGAGAACATGGCGCGCAGCTTCGGGCCAACGGTCTCCAGGTGCGGGTGGCTGTACTCTTCCTGCAGCTTCTTGAACTTCGGAGCGCCAGCGGCCTGGTCATCCATGAACTCCTTGGCGAAGGAGCCGTCCTGGATGCGCTTGAGCTGGTACTGCATGCGCTTCTTGGTCTCCTCGGTGATGACCGTGGAGGTGTAGTCGCCGTACTGGGCGGTGTCGGAGCAGGACCAACGGGCCTTGTTCAGGCCACCCTCGTTGGCCAGGTCGACCAGCATCTTCAGCTCGTGGAACACCTCGAAGTAGGCGATCTCCGGCTGGTAGCCGGCCTCGGTCAGCACGTCGAAGCCCATATCGCACAGGTGGTTGATGCCACCCATGAGGACGTCCTGCTCGCCGAACAGATCGGTCTCGGTCTCCTCGGTGAAGGTGGTCTTGATGGCGCCTGCACGCAGCGCGCCCAGAGCCTTGGCGTAAGCCAGGCACAGCGGCCAGGTCTTGCCATCCGGATCCTGCTCGACGGCCACGACGACCGGGACGCCACGGCCGGCGGCGTACTCACGGCGCACGATGTGGCCCGGGCCCTTCGGGGCGACCATGAAGACCGGATGGTCCTCGGACGGCTTGATGTAGCCGTAGTGGATGTTGAAGCCGTGGGCGAAGGCCAGAGCAGCGCCCGGCTTCAGGTTCGGCTCGACGTCCTTCTTGTACACGGCGGCCTGGTACTGGTCAGGCAGCAGGATCATCACCACGTCGGCTTCGGCAACGGCTTCGGCAACGGACTTGACCTCGAGGCCCTGCTCCTTGGCATACTCCACGGACTTGGAGGTAGGACGCAGGCCGACGACGACGTCGACGCCGGAGTCACGCAGGTTCAGCGCATGGGCGTGGCCTTGGGAACCGTAACCGAGGATGGCCACCTTCTTGCCATCGAACACGGACAGATCGGCGTCCTTTTCGTACCAGATAGTTGCTGCCATAATTGGCGCTCCTTTATTGTTTTTTGCGATTCGGAACTTGCTTTTTCCGAACAAACTCGCTATTTTCTATTCTTTTTTCGGTTGTTATCACGGCAAGTGATTCCTAGGATGTTGCTCCCCCCGGATTGTGTCCGAGGAACCACTCCGCCTCTCCTGCGGAACTGTTCTAGTACCGCTTTCTTTATGATGTCTGTTGGCGTTCACATAGTGGCTATATTCACGTCAAACGTTTTTTCTAAGGCTCCGAGCCACCCCAAGCGAAGCAGCCCGGCAAGCCGGTCGGCGTCACTTGGTGAAGTCGACGTTCTTCGTTTCCTTGCAGCTCAACACCGCGATGAGGCAGCACAGGGCCATCACACCGAGGTACAGGCCCACGGAATGCACGCCCCAATGATGGGACAGCCAAGTGGCGATGGTCGGCACGAAGGCCGCGCCGACGATGGCAGCCAGGTTGTAGCCGATGCCGGAGCCGGAGTAACGCACGTTCGCGTCGAACAGTTCCGGCAGGAAGGCGCCGATCGGACCGAACGCGGTACCCATCAGAGCGAAGCCGATGCACAGGAACAGCAGGTTGGTGGCGAAGTTGCGCTGACCGACGACCGCCGGGTCAAGCAGGAACGGGAACAGCAGGGCGAACGCGATAAGGCAGCAGGAGGAGATGATGATCACGCGCTTGCGGCCGAATTTGTCGGCGTTCACGCAGGAGATCACGATGAACGCGGCGAACACGCAGACGGCGATCATCAGCATGAGCAGATACTCCTGGTTGGTGAAGCCCAGGTTGCCACCACCCTGCTCGACGGTCTTGGTGCCCCAAGCGAGGGACCAGGTTGCCAGCGTGTAGAACAGCGTGTAGGTGACGGCCACCAGGAACGTGGCCTGGATGACTTCCTTCCAGCTCTTCTTGAACACTTCGGTAAGCGGGGACTTGACGACCTTCTTCTGCTCCTGGGCCATACGGAAGATCGGGGTCTCCTCCATCTGGACGCGGACGACGAGGCCGACGATCACGAGGATGGAGGACAGCAGGAACGGCACGCGCCAGCCCCAGGCAAGCATCGCGTCATTGTCGTTGAAGGTCTCCAGCAGGAAGTAGGTGCCGTTCGACAGGAAGAAGCCGATCGGGGCGCCCAGCTCCGGGAAGGAGCCGTACAGCGCGCGCTTGTCTTCCGGAGCGTTCTCGGTGGCCACCAACGCGGCGCCGGACCATTCGCCGCCAAGGCCGATGCCCTGCACGAAGCGGCACAGGCACAGCACGGCGACGGCCGCGACACCCCATTGGTTGTAGGTCGGCAGGCAGCCGATCAGGAAGGTGGCAATGCCCATGGTGAGCAGGGAGACCACCAGCGTGGTCTTGCGGCCCATACGGTCGCCGAAGTGGCCGAACACCAACGAGCCCAGCGGACGGGCGATGAACGCGATGGCGAAGGTCAGCAGGCTGGCCAGCAGCGCGACGGTCGGATTGGTGGTGTCTCCGAAGAACACCTTCGGGAAATAATTCGCAGCGGCGGTGCCGTATGCGTAAAAGTCGTAGAACTCGATGGCGGTGCCGACCATGGATGCTGCGATCACGGTTTTGACCGAATCGCGGACCATCGCCTGCGCTTTGCCAGCGGCCGCTTCGACTGTACTCATTGATGTACTCCCTGTACGTCCTGTTACCGGTTCCCAACTTCCGCCGATAACGATGTTGTTTGTAGTTTTTCTGTTTTCTGTTGTGCGCTATGCCGGCCGGCTTCAAAAGGTTTTCGCTGCGTCTGCCTTGTGGGCTGCAACAAAAATGGCCCCGCATCATGCAGGGCCATCAACGTGTGTGTTACGCGCGCCTCAAACCCTGCCTTCGTTGGCGAGGGATTGAAGCCGCAATGCTCGAATCAGTCCGCCAACGAAAGCGGAATAATAATTCGTGCGGACAGCAGTACGTGTGCGACCATTCCGTTCATCGTGGCGAACCTCCTTTCGCAAAGTCATTTCCCCGGGCGGGATTTCCGCTCGAACTAAGCCGTAAACATAGGCGCGTCCATCTCCCCTATCCACTAAAGGTTCACTATGTGGACGCGCCGTTTCGCTTTATTTTCCAATCATTGGCGATCTAGCACCGTCATAGTCGCCGTCATTGTTGCGATTTCAACCGCAATGTCAGCAGACCCGCCAACAGCATCGAAACAGTGGCGACAGCGAAGATCAGCACGGTGGCACCGGTCGCCACAATCACCGCGGCGCAGGCAGCGACGCCCAGTATCGTGCCGAACGTATTGGCCAGACTATAAGCGGCAAGCGATCGGCCCACGGAACGCACATCCGGCAGCATCGCAAGATCCAAGCTTTGGCTGGCGCCATCGAACACCACGTATGCGAAGCCGGCAAGCAGGGCGTACAGCGCAACCGCCAGGAAACCGTCGTCCATCAGCAACGGCAGCAGCGCAGCGACCATGAACAACACGGCGGACGCGACGGCCGGAATACGCAGATCGCCAAACAGGCTGACGATGCGGCCAAGCAGCAACGCCGCAATCAAAGCACCGACAAACGTGCAGATGGCCATGACCACAACCACCGATCCGGCACCGGCAATGCCGAACAAACCGGCCTCATCGGTATTGCCGACGATATTCGGCGCCAGATACCACTGATATACGGCGATTCCGGCTGTGGCCGCAACGGCGAACATGCGGGCCGCGAATGCCACAGAAAACTTCGGCGCGTTCTGCGGCGGACGGTATTGCGAGAAGAAATCGCCTTTCTCAACATCCCTACGCGGCAGGTAGCTGCTGGCCCCTTCGAACGGCAGTACCAACAGCGTAACGACGGCCGCGACGACAAGCCAACCCGCGAATACCAGCATCGCGAAACCCGTAGTGCCATCCCAACCTTCGCCACCGGCATGCGGCGTCAGCGCAACAGCCACGGCGACGCCGACCAGCTGGCCAAGCGCCAGCCCCTTGCCGTGCCACGAATCGGCGCGGTCGCGGAACTTGTCAGGTACACGTTCGCCGAACGCGGCGGCGAACGGTATGGCCGCCATCGCATACGCGGCCTGCGTGGCCAGCCAGAAGAACACGGCCCACGGGAGAAAATCGCATGCGGAAAGAATCGCCATGCAGATAGCCGCCAATACGCTGCCGCTGACGATCCATGGCGTACGGCGCCCGAACCGGCAGTAGGAATGGTCGGAACCGACGGCGATGCATGCGTTCAGCAGGAACGTCATGATGGCACCTGCGATGACGAGCATCGCCAAATCCGTGACGCGGTTGATTCCCGACAAACGGCTGACGGTTTGCGGAATGAGCACCGTGTTGAACGCCGCCATCGGAGCGGACAGCAGCATTGAGCCAAGCGCAAAACCCGCAACGAGCCGGTTGGCCTGCATTGCGGTCGGCTTGGTGCCGTCCGGAGCGGTCATCGGGTCGCGCAGGTCGAGGAAGGACGATTCGAGGTTCGGCACAGCCACGTCAAGATGCGCGGCCGCGGTTAGGGGCGCTCCACCTTCCGATGCGATGCGCGCGGCCTGGGTTTCCGGACGCTCGTTGGACGCTTCCGGAATACGCGGATGCTGCTGCACCGACAGCCGGCGCATGGCCGCCTTCGCTTCGGGAGTCAGGGTCTTCTCATAATCGGGGCGATCGTCGATGCCCGGGCGGATGAACACCTGGCCGGGCAGCGGCTGCGGTTTGAATTCGTTATTCTGATTGTCTTCGGTCATATCTGCTGTTTTCTTGGCTTATCGCGTTTTCTGCTTGTCGCGTTTCATGTGCTTCGATACTCCACGCATGCGCCCGCCCGCTACGAGCGACACATACGAAAATCGCCCGGACGCATTGCTTCAGCGCATTCGGGCGATTCTTCAACGCAACTTACGATACCAACACGTGCGGCCACTGCCGTCCGCCCGACGGACCGGGTGCGACGGACCGGGTACGCGACCGCAAGGTGGAACGCAATCGCAAGGCCGTACGTAATCGCAAGAAAATACGTAATCGCAAGAAATTTTCCGTCAGGCGACGACAGGCGGATTGGCGATCAGATCATCCGAACGGTGGTCTCCCGCGGAATCCTCCCATTCCAACATGGCGACCGGCGTAGTGTTGTCCACACCGAGACCGCGCTTCGGCTCGAACGTCAGCGTGGCCTGGCTGGTTTCGCCGCGCCAGGTGAAGCTGATGGACGTGTCGTCATCGGTGGTGTACGAGAACGTGCCGTCGAACGCGTCGAGCTCGTTGCGGAACTTGGCGAGCGCGTTCAGGGCCTTAACGACCGGACGCTTGAGATTCTCGTCGATTTCCGCGGTGGAGTAGTAATGGCGATTGATGTCGCGGCCGTTATTCGTCTTACGCAGCAGCTCCATGTCGTTCTTGCCGGCGAGCGCGCCGACGTAGTAGACCTGCGGCACGCCGGGCAGGAAGAACTGCACCGCACGGGCTGCGATGTAGTGCTGGTCGTTGCATCCGAGCGCCGAATAGTAGGTGCTGTTGACCTGGTAGAGGTCGAGGTTGGATGCGGCGGCTCCGGTGGCTGCCTGGGATTCGCCGTGGGTGTTGGCGTGGATGGTGTTGACGAGGTTGTCCACGTCCTCATCCGGCACCAGGCCCTTGAGCGAGCGGTCGAGCTGGTCGGAGCCGATGTCGATCACGCCGATGCCGTCGTGCGTATCGAGCACGGTGACGGCGTTGTTCGGGCGTATGTCGGTCCAGTGGGCGACGGGTTCGACGTGGCCGGTGCTCAGCGAGTGCAGGAGCAGCGGCGGCAGCGCGAAGTCGTACACGCGGTCCACCTTGGAGGCGATCTCCACCTGCTTCTTGTAGTAGGAGTGCACTTCGATGAGGATTTCCAGACCGCGCTTGACGCCTTCCTCACGCAGACGGGAGATCAGCTTGAAGGTCTTCGGGGTCATGAAGCAGCTGGTGCCGGCTTCCTTGGCGCCATAGCCGACGGCGTCGAGACGGATGTAGCTGACGTGGGAAGCCGCCATCTGGTCGAAGATGGACATGAGGTATTCCCAGCCCTTGTCGGAATCGGTGTCGATGTCCACCTGCTGCGGGGTGAAGCTGACCCACACGAGGCGGGTCTTGCCGGCGAACTTGTAGTGGGTGAACGGCAGGCCCGGACGCGGACGGTAGATGCCGGCCAGGTCCTCTTCGGTGGCGCCGTTCGGGAACACGGAGCTCATGGTGAGGAACATCGGATAGTATTCGGACTCCTCGCCCTTGGCCAGCACGTCTTGGAACTGCTTGGATTCCCAGCTCATGTGGTTGACGATGGCGTCGACCATGATGTCGTGGGTCTTGGAGAGTTCGGCGACGTCGTCCCAGCTGCCGAGACGTTCGTCGACCTTGGTGTGGTCGATCGGGTCGAAGCCTGCGTCGGCGCCGTCGAACGGGGTGAAGAACGGCAGGATGTGAACGCCGTCGTACACGCCGTCGAAGCGGGTGCGCAGAATGTCGGTCATCGACTTGATGGTGCCGTCGCCAAGGCGGTCGGCGTAAGTGATGAGCTGCACCTTGTTTTTCATGGAGCCTCCTTCGGTTCCAAAAAGTCGTTGCGAGATTCTTTGCGGGAGTCCTTACGGCCATTCCCACGGTTGTGTCGAACCGGTTCGATATTACCGCAAAATGGGGCTCGACACCAAAACCGCAACCGGTGTTCGGGCGTGTCGAACCGGCTTTCGGCCGAATCGCGGCGCATGTCTCCGGCGCCCGATTCGAAAGCGACGGACATGCGGGGGCAGCCGCGAGCGCAGGGCCCTCAGCCTTGGGCACAGGACTTCAGCTGCGGGCGCAGTCCGTAAGCTGGCCGACCTGCTTAAAGTAACGGTCGGGTTCGAGGCCGTCGACGGTCGCCACGTTCGTCATATGCACGCCGTCGAGGCCGCCGTATTCGACGATCACGTCCAGCACGCGCTCCTGCCACGTCGGTTCAAGATACGGGTCGACGGCGTTGCTGCCCAACGCGCGCATCGCACAGACAAGCGCGTGCGCGCCCCAATTCGACGTGCCGGCCACCACCAGCCGGTCGGTCGGCACCGTGCAGGCGATGTTCTCGCCGTGGTCGACCACCCCTTCGATGGCGTAGTCCTCCACACGGCCCATGCCGATCTCGTTGCCGCCGTCGCCCACGCCGATCGTGTGCAGGCCGAGCAGCGTGAGCTGGCTCAGCGGCGCGGTCCATTCGGTGATGTCGATGCCGCGCATGTTGTGCGGGCTGCCGTCGCGCGCCGGCCCGACGCGTTCGATGTAGACGAGCGTATCGATATGTTCGGTTTTGGCAAGGTCGATGACGCCGTTGAGCCAGGCGTCAAAACCGCCCTTGGGATTGGCATTCGGCGCGATCAGCACGTGGTCGTCCGGCAGGAAACCCAATGCGGACGGGCGAATCACCGGCGCGCAGCATTCGTCGCTGACCAGCCATGCGTCGCCGCCAATCGCACGCAATGCCATGCATACTTCCAGCGCACCCAACGGGCCGTCCGTTTCCGCAGCGGGTTGCGCGGCCTTCGGAATGTAGAAGCCGGTGACCACCAGCGCGCGGGCGGGCCGACCTTCCTTGCTGCCCGACAAGTGGCGTGCGGCTCGGAACAAATCGCCGCGCGAATACGTCATCAACGTTTCGGAACCGCGTCCGACGTCGGCTCCCGCCATGCGTGCGATACGCGCGATTTTCGGATAATACCGCCAATCCAGCATGCTCATGTTGCGTTCCTTCCGTGGTCTGGGTTTTGTTTTTGCGATTGCGATGCGTTGCGTGTAAGGGGCGTGCGGTTCACCCGACGGCCGGCAGCCGTGTCAGCCGGCCGCCGCGTTAACTGATGGCGCCGAGGGGGTCGCCGTATTGCGCGGTGTCGCCGACCTGCGCCGATCGGTGCAGTATGCCGGCAACGGGGCGGTGATTTCGGTTTCCATCTTCATCGCCTCGAGTACGACGATCGGCTCGTTTTCCTCAACGTGCGCGCCGTCATCGGCGAGCCAGCGGACGACCGTGCCGGTGATGGTCGATTCGATAGGGGTGTCTTGGGTGCTTGCGATATCCGAGTTTGCGGCGGTCTGCGTGCCCGATCCTGCTGGAACGGACTTTTGATAGGCGTTCAGCAGGGCTTGGATGACCGATTCGCCAGAATCGGACGTGAGGGCAGGGTCCCCCGTTGCGCCGGCTCCAGCCAATCCGGCCAGCCCCGCGCCCAGCGCGGCGACGGAGGCGAGCGAAGCGGGCAGGCCCAATCGCACGCGTTTGCCATCGACCTCGACCCAGCTTTCCACCGGTTCGGGCGCTGCGGCCCGGCGACCCGGTTTGCCGTCGGCCAGCGTGCGCACGTCCACGGAAGGCAGGAATTCCTCTTCGATCCAGCGCGTGTAGACGCCGAAATCGCCGTCCGTCGCCACGAAAGCTGGCTGTTCGAGCACGGCCTGGTCGAATTTGCGGACCGTTGGCACGCCGGCAATCGCCAGCTCATCCAATGCGTGGCGGGCGCGCGTCAGACAGGCCGAACGCGACGGCGCGGAGACGATCAGTTTGGCGATCATCGAATCGAACTGCCCCGGAATCGCGCCGCCTTGCGCAACGCCGGGATCGAAGCGGATGCCCGGTCCGGTCGGCACGTTCAGCCGCTCGACGATGCCGGGGAACGGTACGAAACCAAGGGATGGATCCTCCGCGTTGATGCGGAACTCGATCGCATGCCCATGCGGAACGGGGGTGCCGTGTTCCAAGCCGGGAATGTCGGTGACATGCGCGCCTTCGGCGATCGCCAGCTGTGCGGCCACCAGATCGACGCCGGTCACCTCTTCTGTGACGGGGTGTTCGACCTGAATACGCGTGTTGACTTCCATGAACGACATCGTGCCGTCCGGATCGACCAGAAACTCAACGGTTCCGGCGCTTTCGTAGTGCGCACTGGAGCAGATGGCGACGGCCGCGTCTTCCAGCGCCCGGGTGGTTTCAGGGGGCAGGAACGGCGCTGGTGCCTCTTCGATGAGTTTCTGATTGCGGCGCTGCAGCGAGCAGTCGCGCGTGCCGACGGCCACAACGTTGCCCGCGCCGTCGCCGAGGATCTGCACTTCGACGTGGCGCGGGCGGGCGAGGAATCGTTCGATGAAGCAGTCGCCGTTGCCGAACGCCAGCTCGGCCTCGTGCGTGGCGGATACGAACGCCTCGCGCACGTCTTCCAGCCGGTGCACCACTTTCAGACCTCGACCGCCACCCCCGTAGACGGCTTTGATGGCCAGTGGCAGGCCGTGTTCCTTGGCGAACGTGATGACTTCGGCGGGGTCGTGCACCGGTTCCGTGGTGCCGGGGGCCATGGGCGCGCCGACTTCGGCCGCGATGCGGCGCGCTTCGACTTTCGAGCCGAGCGCGCGGATGGTGGCGGGCTGCGGACCGATCCACGTCATGCCGGCGTCGATGACCGCCTGCGCGAATTCCGCGTTTTCGGCAAGGAAACCGTACCCGGGGTGGACGGCGTCGACATGCGCCTTGTGCGCGGTTTCCACGATGGCCGCGATGTTGAGATACGTGCTTTGCGCGTCGGATCCGCCCAGTGCGTAGGCCTCGTCGGCGGCGTGCACGAACAGCGCGTCCGCGTCGGGGTCGGCATAGGCGGCGATGGCGATGCGGCCGGTGTCATGGCAGGCGTGGATGACGCGCATGGCGATCTCGCCACGGTTGGCGATGAGGATGCGCCGTAGTTTCGGGGTTGCGGGCGATGGCGACGACAATGATGGTGACGACAATGATGGCGACGGGGATGGGAGCGCCGTTGCGGATGGTGCAGTCGATGCGGATGGCATTATCGAACCTCCTTGGTGGGGTACGCAGGTTGCGGAGTAGACGTAGCATGGGCGGAAACGACGTGGAAGCGGACGCATGCGCCTGGCGGCAACTGCCCGGCCACGTCCAACGATTCCGGTTCAAGCACGGCGATTACCGGATATCCGCCGGTTACAGGCTGGTCGCGCAGAAAAATGACCGGTTGTCCGCTGGTCGGCACTTCGATTGCGCCGGATGGCGTGGCCTCGCTGGCCAGTTCGCGCGTGTCGGTGCGTTCCACGGGTGCCGCTCCCGAAAGTCGCAGGCCAACACGGTTCGACTGCGCGGTCACTGTCCACGTTTGCGTCAGGAATGCGGACAGGCCGGCTGCGGTGAACCAGTCGTCGCGCGGTCCCAATCGCACGTATAAATCCGTAGGTCTGCCGGGTTTCGGCAGGTCGGTCGGCCATGGCTGCGGCAGGCCGACGCCGGCATCGCACGCCGTGGACGCGGTACGTATGGCGAGCCGCTGTTTGGCTGCGATCGGGCGCGGGCCGATGCCGCTCATCGTGTCCGTTGCAGCCGAACCGAGGGTTGTCGCGACGCCGAAACCGCCGCGTACGGCCACATAATCGCGCAGGCCGCTGGTCGGCGGGGCGATTGACAGCACGTCCCCGTCACGCAGCAGAACCGGTTGTTGCATGGCGATTGTGGTGCGGTCGGCGGCATCGTTCGATGCGTTCAAGACGGTCCGGCCACTGCATCCACCGGGGGAATTTGGGGTGAACGTGCCGTTTGAGCCGCCTTGACTATCTTGCGATTGCCGGCTTCCGGTAATCGTCACATCCGCCGAAGCGCCCGTCACCGCCACGACCACACTGCCGATGGCACGCATGCGCACGCCACCACCGGTGATTTCCAACACGGGGGTATTAGCGGGGTTGCCGACCAGTGCGTTGGCCAAGTGGGAAGACGTGCGATCGGCGGCGCCGGAACCGGTCACGCCCATGTTCGCGGCGACACGGCCATCATCTTGGAAGGTGGTGAGCAGGCCCGAGCGGAGGACTTCGAGAGCCGGAGTCGAGGCCGAGACGGACATGGAATCTGGCGCCTGCGAAACTTGAACGGAATCGGACACAGAGGCAGAAACAGAAGCCGAACCGCCGGAAACGGCGTCACGCACGGGCGTAAAACGCACGGTGTCGCCGGGCTGCAACAGCGCGGGCGGGTCGGCCCGCTCGTCCCACATCGGCGTTTCCGTGTGGCCCAGCAACTGCCAGCCGCCCGAGCTGACGCGCGGATACACGCCGGAAAACGTGCCGGCAAGCCCCACCGCGCCCGCGGGCACGCTCAGCCGTGGCACTTTGCGGCGTGGCACATCGAATATCGGGTCGCCGCCGGTCAGGTATGCGAAACCGGGCGCGAAGCCGACGAACGCCACGGACCAGGCGGCATCGCAATGCCGGCGCACAACCTCGTCAACGGAGATGCCCAGCAGGTCGGCTACGTCCGCCATATCCTCGCCATCGTAAATCACCGGAATTTCAACGATTCGGGAATGCCGTTCCATGTCGGCGGCAACGTTCAGCGCGCGAATCGCGGCGGTCAGTTCGACACGCGACGAAAGCAGCGGATCGAAGGCGACGTAGACGGTGCGCGCAGCGGGAATGAGTTGTTTCACGCCGGCGAAAACGGAGGTCGCGCTCGGCTGTGCGGCCCGCTCGGGCGATTCCGCAGTTTGTTCCACGGCATGTTTCACGGCGCTCTGCAACGCGGCGAACACCCGCAGGGTCTCGTCCAAATCGGCGAGCTCCACGAGTATGCTGTCCGCGCCACAGGTCAGGAATCGCATGTCGCCACCGCCTTAATCCCGCGCGGCCGATGCGGCTGCGTCGCCTGCGAACGCGCGTATCGCAACGCCTTCCGACTCCAAGCGGGCGCGGACGGCACGCGCCATCGCCACAGCCGAGGGCGAATCGCCATGCACACAGACGGAATCGGCGTTGAGCGGCACCACGGTGCCGTCGATTGCCACCACCTCATGCTCGCGCACCATGCGCAGCACGCGCGCCGCCACTTCGGCCGGATCGGCAATCACTGCATCCGGCAAACGGCGCGACACCAGCGTGCCGTCCGCGTTGTACGCGCGGTCGGCGAACGCCTCGTGGAACACACGAAGCCCGGCCTGCGCGGCCAGGCGGCCGACCACGGCGCCCGGCTGCGTCAGTATCGCCAGCGATGCGTCCACGGCGCGGATAGCCTCGACCACGGCGGCGGCCTGCGATTCGTCGCGGACGATCCGGTTGTACAGCGCGCCATGAGGTTTCACGTACCGCACCTGCGCGCCGACCGACCGCGCCATGCCTTCCAACGCGGCGATCTGGTACATCACGTCCGCCTTGAGCTCGTCGGGGGACTCGTCCACATAGCGGCGCCCGAATCCGGCCAGGTCGCGGTACGCCACATGCGCCCCGACCATTACCCCCCGCGACGCCGCGTATGACAACGTTCTCAGCATGACGGACGGGTCGCCCGCATGGAAGCCGCACACCACGTTCGCGCTGGAAACCACGTCGAGCAGCGCCTCGTCGTCGCCGAGCGTCCAACGACCGAAGCTTTCGCCCATATCGCTGTTCATATCGATTCGCATAGCCGTCTGCTTTCCGTCTGTTTCCTGCACAGCCATCGTTTCCATTCCTTCCGTCGCCTTTCCGTCGTTTCGCTGTCGTAGTGTTCCGCCGCCGCAACATTCCTTCTGCCGCAGTCGCCGCAGCACGCATCTCATGCCGCGCCCCGCAACCTGCCGCTCGGCCTCACACCATGTATTCCAAATCGCGTTTGCTGGTGATGAACATGTGCCCCGGCGCGTGCGTGATCGCGAATTCCGGTTTGGACACCATCACCGCGGCCTGCGGGGTCACGCCGCACGCCCAGAACACCGGCACATCGCCCGGCTCCAACACGGGGGCATCGCCATAGTCGGGATGCATGATGTCGTCGACGCCGATCGCGGACGGCTCGCCCACACATACGGGGGCACCGTGCACGGACGGGTAATAGCCGGAAATCCGGCATGCGTCGGCCACCTGCGTAGACGGAATGCCACGCATCGACACGACCATCGTCGAATGGAACGCGCCGGCCGAACGGCACTCGATCGACGTGTCGTACATCGGCACGTTGCGGCCTGCCGTGATGTGCCGCACCGGCACGCCCGCCTCCATCAGCGGAAACTCGAATGTGAAACTGCAGCCAATCACAAACGTGACCAAATCGGATCGCCAATACTCGCGAATATCGGGCACTTCGGCTACCAGTTCGCCACGCTTCCACACGCGGTACAACGGCACGTCGGTACGGATGTCGGCGCCCGGCGCGGTGACGGGTGCGGTGACGCCCGGCTCCATCACTTCCAGCAGCGGGCAGGGTTTGGGATTGCGCTGCGCGAACAGCAGAAAATCGAATGCCTGCTCCTTGGGCAGAATCATCAGATTCGCCTGCGCGTAGCCTTGCGCGATGCCGCAGGTCGGGCGGACCAGGCCGTCACGGAACGCGGCGCGCGCCTGTTCGGGCGTGCTCGCCGCGCCAAGTTCGGTTGTTCCCATATCGGACATCCCATCCACCATTGCGCTTACCTTTCCCGTCGGCCGCCGTCCGGCCTTTTCCGAACGAACTGCCGACGAACTCCGAAATCCGATTCCGCAGAAACGGACGTTCAGAGTCGCTTTCCCTCACCTTGGTCGCCGAACGTTACGGGAGCCGTGCGATTCATGACGCGTATGTTTCCGCATTGCAAATTGGCGGTGCCAAGTGGAAACAAACCATGGTTAGGTTGGACGCCGAAGACGCACGCGAACGCTGACGCAACACAACAGCGCAACAGCAATAAAGCGGCAATCAAAAGACGCGGAGCGCGGAAGAGAGGTTCCCATGAGTTCGATCGTTCTGGCAGTCGGTAACGGCAAGACGCTATTCGGAGGCGCAGGCGTGGCACCCGACGCGGATCTGGTTCGTTTCGTCGATCCGGAAAGCCCCATCATCAACGCGTTCGATTTGTGCGCGCTGCGCGGCGACGGCATTTTCGAAGCGACCACGGTATGGAAGGGTTTCCCGGTTTCGTTGGAGAACCATCTGAAGCGTCTCGCCAATTCCGCCCGCCTGGTGGACATGCCCGAGCCGAACATTCCCGCGCTCACCCGCGCGGTCCAGCTGGTCATCGACCAGTATGACGATCCGGAACCCGGTCCGATGCTGCGCATCATCGTCTCCCGTGGTCTCGATCCGGACACCGGCGTGG
>UMEZ01020124.1_pt1 | contig 15213 bp, 11 predicted proteins | sample 1964841 | NCBI WGS metagenome assembly UMEZ01 (sample SAMEA4836029, study PRJEB28245) | human gut metagenome | biome: gut microbiome; material: fecal sample | place: Denmark | collected 2008 | reverse complement strand
GGCCGCGGCTGGCCATGACCTTGTAGCCGCTGCCCAGGAAGCGTTCGATGGTCTTGGCCTTGGCCGGCGATTCGACGATGACCAGATTCTTGGCATTCTTCGGCAAGGGATCCATTTTCTTCAGCGGTGCCTTCTTGGGCAGATTGACCGTGCCGTGGATGACGGTCTTTTCGCCGTCCTTCTTCTTGCGGCCGCGCTTCTTCTTTTTCGTATCATCAATAATAATCGTGCGTTTAATCGGAAATTCTAACATCTAACTCTATCCTGCCTCTCGCTGTACACGAAACTTGAAAATGTACTTAAACTATTTCTCATCATACACTATTCGCCGCGACCTTTCAAGCTTATCTCTTTATATACTATATTAAATTAAGGGGATAAAAAAAGAGCTGTCGCATAAAGCGAACAGCTCTTTTCGTGGTTCGTTTGTCGTTTGGCGAAAATTCGCACAGATACAGAATAAGGCGATGCACAGGATTCACGCGGGCGCCCCACATGGGCGCCCCTACCTTGCTGACGTCTGCCCTACACTGCATTTCTCTGCTTCTATCTGCCTTTCACTGCGCCAGCAGGTCCGGACTGCGGACTGCGGCACCGTCAGGCGCCAATTTTTCCGATAATGATATCGGTCATGGTCTTGGTGTCGGCTTTTTTGAAGCCTTCTTTGTAGAGGTCCGGTGTGCGCCAGCCGTCGGCTAAGGCGGCATCGACGGCTTTTTCGATTTTGTCGGCCGCTGCGTCTTCGTCTAAGGAGTAGCGCAGGAGCATGGCTGCCGAGAGGATGGTCGCACAGGGATTGGCGATACCCTGGCCGGCAATGTCCGGTGCGCTGCCGTGGATCGGTTCGTAGAGGCTGGTCATTTCACCGATGGATGCCGACGGCATCATGCCGATGGAGCCGCCGAGGACAGCTGCTTCGTCGCTGAGGATGTCGCCGAAGAGGTTGCTCGTAACGATGACATCGAACTGTTTCGGGTTGAGGGCCAGCTGCATGGCGCAGTTGTCGACATAGAAATGATTCAAAGCGACGTCAGGATAATCCTTGGCGACGTCGATGACGGTGCGGCGCCAGAGGCGGGACGTGGCCAGGACATTGGCCTTGTCGACGGACGTCACCTTATGGCGGCGCTTCTGGGCGGCCTTCATGGCAAATTGGCTGATGCGCTCTACTTCCGGGACGCTGTAGTTTTCCAAATCCCAGGCGCGCTCGACGCCGTTATGGATTTCCGATTCGCAGCGGTCGCCGAAGTAGATGCCGCCGACGAGTTCACGGACGATGAGGACGTCTGTGCCAGTGACGATGTCCGGTTTGAGCGGCGAATATTCAGAAAGCACTTCCGGCACTTTGACCGGGCGCAGGTTGACGTAGAGGCCGAGGGCCTTGCGCAGGCCGAGGACGGCCTGTTCCGGGCGCAGCTTCGGTTCTACGTTGTCCCATTTATCGCCGCCGACGGCGCCGAAGAGGATGGCGTCGGCCTTCTTGGCCGCTTCAATCGTATCTTCCGGCAGCGGCGAACCGCAGAGGTCGTAGGCCGTGCCGCCGGCCGGTTTCTTTTCAAAAGTCAGGCCGATATGGCAGACTTCATCGATTTTTTGTAAGACGCGTACGGCACTTTCTGTGATTTCTTCCCCGATGCCGTCGCCGGGGATGACGACGATATGTTTAGCCATGTTATTCAGACTCCTTTACGTAATTGATCAAGCCGCCGGCTTTGGCAATGTCCTGGATGAAGCCCGGCAGGGGCGGTGCCTGGAAGGTATCGCCCGTCGTCTTGTCGACGATTTTGCCTGTGTCGAGGTCGATGGAAAGGATATCACCGGCCTTGATCTTTTCCACGTCGTCACCGATTTCCAGGGCCGGCAGGCCGACGTTGATGGCATTGCGGTAAAAAATGCGCGCGAAGCTGGCCGCAATGACGACGGGGATGCCCGACGCCTTGATGGCAATCGGTGCGTGTTCCCGGGACGAGCCGCAGCCGAAGTTGTGGCCGCCGACCATGATGTCCCCTGCCTTGACGTTGCCCGCAAAGGTTTCGTCGATGTCGACCATGCAGTGCGTGGCCAGTTCTTTCGGATCAAAGCTGTTCAAATAACGAGCCGGGATAATTACGTCTGTATCGATATTGTCGCCGTAGCGCCATACTTTTCCTTCTAATGTCATTTAACGGACCTCCTTCGGTGCTGCAATCTTGCCGAGAATAGCACTGGCTGCCGCGACCTGCGGACCGGCCAGGTAAACTTCACTGTCGACGTGACCCATGCGGCCGCGGAAGTTGCGGTTCGTCGTGGAGACACATTTTTCACCGGCCGTCATGATGCCCATGTAGCCGCCCAGGCAGGGGCCGCAGGTCGGTGTCGAGACGGCGCAGCCTGCAGTGATGAAGGTTTCGATGTAGCCGGCCTTCATAGCTTCCATGTAGACTTGCTGGCTGCCGGGGATGACGATGCAGCGGACGTCAGGATGGACTTTGTGGCCTTTGAAGATATTCGCAGCAATCTTCAAATCTTCGAGACGGCCGTTCGTACAGGAGCCGATGACGACCTGGTCGATCTTGATGTCGCCGAAAGTGCCGATGACCTTCGTGTTTTCCGGCAGATGCGGGAAAGCAACGACGGGCTTCAGTTCGGAAAGGTTGATTTCCACGGTCCGGCAGTAGGAAGCGTCGGGGTCAGCCGTGACGATGTCGTAGCCGTCGGGGACGCGGCCCTTTTCATAGGCAATGGTCTGTTCGTCGACGGGGAAAATGCCGTTCTTGGCGCCTGCTTCGATGGCCATGTTGGAGATGGTGAAGCGGTCCGTCATGTCGAGGGCTGCCACGCCTTCGCCCGTGAATTCCAGCGATTTATAGAGAGCGCCGTCGACGCCGATCATGCCGATGAGAGTCAGCATGACGTCTTTGCCCGTAATGTCGTCCGGTTTGGAACCCGTCAGATGGACATTGATGGCATCAGGGACTTTGAACCAGGCTTTGCCCGTAGCCATGGCTACGCCCAGGTCCGTCGAGCCTACGCCTGTCGAGAAACCGCCGAGAGCGCCGTACGTACAGGTATGGGAATCGGCGCCGATGGTCAGCATGCCCGGCGCGACGATGCCCTGTTCCGGCAAAAGGACGTGTTCGATGCCCACGCGGCCGACTTCGAAGTAATGTGTAATCTGATGCTTCTTGGCGAAATCGCGGACAATTTTGGCCAGGCCTGCGGACTTGATGTCCTTATTCGGCGTGAAATGGTCAGGGACCAAAGAAATCTTGTCTTTATCGAAGACAGGCTTGCCGATCTTTTCGAACTGTGCGATGGCCGGCGGTGCCGTAATGTCGTTGGCCAGGACCATGTCGAGGCGGCAAGTAATTAAATCACCCGGCTTCACCGAGTCGACCCCGGCATGTTTTGCCAGGATTTTCTGCGTCATCGTCATACCCATATGTATATACACTCCTTATGCTAATTAACTCTGAAAGTTATAATATAGTGAATCGCTATCATATTTAAGTTTGATGTGGTAGGTTTGATGTTTGATGTAAGTGATTTTATGTCAAACATCAAACCTCAAGCATCAAACTTTAATGCTGACCCGACGTGGCTTTGAAGGCCGTGATGGTGTCCGGCGTGGATTTCAGGGCGCGGAACTTGACGCGCTGGGACATGCCGTCCATGCGGTTGATGGCGGTCATGAAGGCGAAGATGGAAGCCGTGATGGTATCCGTATCGACGCCGGCGCCCCAGGTCGTCTTGCCGTCTTTATCGGTCAGGCCGAAGTAAGCGATGCCGCGGGAATCGGAGTCGCGGTCCAGGTCGTGTTCACTGTAGACGAGGTTGCTGAATTCGATGCCGTAGGCTTTGCAAACCGCATTGCTGACGGCGTTCAGCTGGCCGTTGCCGGCACCTTCGAGGACGACTTCTTCGTCGTTGGCGCGGACCAGGACTTTGCCGACCCATTTGTTGCCTTTCTTCTTGAGCGAGAAGTCTTCAATCTTCAGCGGTGTATCCGTATTGAGGTAATTCTTCTGGAAGACATCGTAGATTTCGGCCGGTTTCAGTTCCTGATGCTTGTGGTCCGATACTTCCTTGACGAAGTAGCTGAAGTCTTCGCGCATCTTCTTCGGCATGTCGATGCCGTAGTTCTGTTCCATGATGAAGCCTACGCCGCCCTTGCCGGACTGGCTGTTGATGCGGATGACGTCGGCATCGTACGTGCGGCCCACATCATGCGGATCGATATAGAGGTACGGGCAGGTCCAGTACTGTTCGTTGTTTTCTTCGCGGAAATGCATGCCCTTAGCGATGGCGTCCTGATGAGAACCGGAGAAAGCGGCGAAGACCAGCTGGCCCGAATAAGGCTGACGCGGATGGACATGCATGCGCGTTACGCGTTCGTACGTTTCCACCAGCTTGGGCATGTTGGAGAAATCCAGGCCCGGATCGACGCCTAAAGCGTACATGTTCATGCCGATGGTGACGATGTCGGCATTGCCCGTGCGTTCGCCGTTGCCGAAGAGGGTCCCTTCGACGCGGTCCGCACCGGCGAGCATGGCCATTTCTGCATCGGCTACGCCCGTGCCGCGGTCATTGTGCGGATGGACGGATAAGACGACGTTGTCGCGGTATTTCAGGTTCTGCGACATGTAGGCGATCTGAGACGCGAAGACATGGGGCATGGACATCTGCACGGTCGAAGGCAGGTTGATGATGGCTTTGCGGTCGGCCGTCGGCTTCCAGACGTCGAGGACGGCGTTGCAGACTTCCAAAGCGTATTCCGGTTCTGTGCCCGTAAAGCTTTCCGGCGAATATTCGAAGCGGTAGTTGGCACCGGCTTCATCGGTCAGGCGCTGCAGTAATTTCGCACCGTCGACGGCGATCTGCTTGATTTCTTCCTTCGATTTGCGGAAGACCTGCTGGCGCTGGGCAAAGGACGTGGAGTTGTAGACGTGGACGATGGCGTTCTTGACGCCCTTTAAGGCATCAAAAGTCTTGCGGATGATGTGTTCCCGCGCCTGGGTCAGGACCTGGACGGTGACGTCATCAGGGATCATGTCGTGGTCGACTAAGTAGCGCAGGAATTCGAATTCCGTTTCCGATGCGGCCGGGAAGCCGACTTCGATTTCCTTGAAGCCAATGCCGACCAGGACTTTATAGAATTCAATCTTTTCTTCGAGGCTCATAGGAATGATGAGGGCCTGGTTGCCGTCGCGCAGGTCGACACTGCACCAAACAGGGGCTTTATCGGGATATTCTTTCTGAGCCCAGGACATATCGACGACAGGGGGCATAAAATAACCTTTTTTGTAATGTTCTACGTTTTTCATACTGCATCTCTCCTATGATCATGAAATAAATTTAACTAATAAATCATTACACAATCAAAATAAAAAAAATCTTCCGCCTCAAAGAGACGAAAGATTATACTTACGCGTTACCACTCTAATTCCTATCACAAAGATAGGCTCTCTACAGGTACGGACATTGACGTCGATACCCTCCTGTCTGTTAACGGCCAGGCCCCGGCTCCACCTACTCCATTCGTTTCAGCGAGCTGCTTAGAGATGAGTTCTGTTCCGTACCGCTGCTGCCTCACACCACCCGGCAGCTCTCTGCTAACTTTCCGGAACATACTAGTTCTCTTCAACGCATTTTTTATTTTGGATTGTTTGTCTGTTGACGCTTTGTATGTTATCATACCATTTTGTAATTTGCAAGGCTTTTTCCAGAACTTTTCCGAATATTTTTAGTTTAAACGTAGTACTTTTCCTTCTATTTTCTCGCAAAGTTGGGTTTAACGTTTATCTAATTAAAATGCAGTCCACTGTCCAGATAAAGTCTCCCCTATTAAGGGAGCCTTTCTGAACTGCGGCCTGCGAACGGCGCTTTTCCCCTATCTTTTTCCCTTTGTTAATGGTATAATTAGTAAGTTACACAACAAGGAGGAAGTAAATGTTAGAGAAATTCCAAAATTTGAATATTAGTGAAGTCATCATCCGTGCCCTGAACGAAATGGGCTTTGAAGAACCGACGCCAATCCAGGCAGAATCCATCCCGGTCGCTATGAGCGGCAGCGACATGATCGGTCAGGCCCAGACGGGTACCGGCAAGACCGCAGCTTATGGTATCCCGGTCCTGGAAAAAATCCTGAAAGCGGAACCGTCGAAAGACATCCAGACCGTCGTCCTCTCGCCGACGCGCGAACTGGCCGTCCAGGTCGCTGAAGAATTGAACCACCTGGCCCAGTTCACCCATATCCAGGCCCTGCCGATTTACGGCGGCCAGGACATGGGCCGTCAGCTGCGCCGCCTGCGCAAATGCCCGCAGATCGTCGTCGCTACGCCGGGCCGCCTCATCGACCACATGAAGCGCGGCACGATTGACCTGAGTCACATTACGACGATTGTCCTCGACGAAGCCGATGAAATGCTCGACATGGGCTTCATCGACGATATCAACCTGATCATGGCGGCAACGCCGAATACGCGTCAGACCCTCCTCTTCTCGGCCACCATGCCCAAGCCGATCCAGCAGCTGGCGGAAACCTTCCTGCACGATCCCCTGATCATCCGCATGAAGGCCAAAGAAGTGACGATGGACCTCATCGAACAGTCCTACATCGAAGTGCCGGACCGCCAGAAATTCGACATCCTCTGCCGTCTCCTGGACCTGCAGGAACCGGACCTGGCCATCATCTTCGTGCGCACAAAGCGCCGCGTCGACGAAGTCTCGGAAGCCCTCAAGAAGCGCGGCTATTCTGCTGAAGGCATCCACGGCGACCTGACCCAGGCCAAGCGCGACACGGTCATCCGCCAGTTCCGTGAAAAGACCATCGACATCCTCGTCGCCACCGACGTCGCTGCCCGCGGCCTCGATATCAGCGGCGTCACACACGTCTTCAACTACGACCTGCCCCAGGACCCGGAAAGCTACGTCCACCGCGTCGGCCGTACTGGCCGTGCCGGTCAGAGCGGTGAAGCGACGACTTTCGTCATTCCCCGCGAAATGGAACACCTGCGCACGATTGAACGCCTCATCAAGCGCCGCATCACGCGCCGCAAGGCACCGACCTTCTCGGAAGCGCTGGAAGGGGCCCAGCAGGCCGCCATCCGCAGCCTGATTACGACGACAGAAGAAGGCAATTTCGGTACGTATAAAGAAAATGCCGAAGAACTCTTGTCCAACTACGACTCGGCCGCTCTCGTAGCCGCTGCCATCAAGCTCTTGACGAAAGAACCGGACACGACGCCAGTTAAGATCACCGAAGAAGCCCCGCTCCGCGTCCGCCGCAGCCGCTCGAACAACAACCGCGACCGCCGCAATAACTACCGCAATCGCAATGACCGCCGCCGTAAAGACGACGAACCGAGCAAAGACGAACAGCGCGGCGAACGTCGCCGTCACTTCGCTCCCAAGAACCGGGACAACAAGAACCGCAGCAATAACCACGGCAATTACCGCAACAACCGCCGTGACAACAACAAACAGCATAAAGAACCGAACCGATCCGTATTCAAACCGTATTTTAAGGATTGATGTAAAAAAAGGAGCTGTCGCAAAGCGACAGCTCCTTTTGTAGTTCGTTTGGCGTGATTCGTTTGCCGAAAATCTGCACAAATACAGCACAGGCTGTTCACAGAATTCGCGCGGGCGCCCGGTATGGGCGCCCCTACGCTGACCTGCGGCTTGCTCCATTACGACAAACGACCCACGGCAAACGGCAAACGTGGAAAAAAAGCTTCATGTATGACGTCAGAGGCTTTTTCATGCTTACTGCAGCGCGTCCCAGGCGTTGGCGACGTCGGCGAATTCCTGTAAGGACAATGTTTCGCCGCGGCGCTTTCCGTCGATATGGGCTGTTTCCAGGACCTGCTGGATCTGGTCTTTGCTCAGGCCCGTGTTCTTCAAGGTATTGGCAAAGGTCTTGCGGCGCTGCTGGAAAGCAGCTTTGACGACCTGGAAGAAGCGTTTTTCATTCGTGACGTCGACAGGCGGCTTTTTACGGACATCCATGGCGACGACGGCCGATGTGACTTCCGGTGCCGGCATGAAGCAGCGCGGCGAGATTTCAAAGAGCATCTGGGGCTCCGTATAATACTGGACCGAGACGGAGAGGGCGCCGTAAATCTTATGGCCTGGTTCGGCCACCATGCGTTCGGCCACTTCCTTCTGGACCATGACGACGATGCGTTCGATAGGCAGCTTCTGTTCGAGGAGCTTCATGATAATCGGCGTCGTGATGTAGTACGGCAGATTGGCACAGACTTTGAAGGGCTTGTGGTTCATGACTTCCGGGATGTCGATGCGCATGATATCGCCGTGGACGATGCGCACGTTGTCATAGTGTTCCAGTGTCTTGTCGAGGACGGGCAGCAAATGGTCGTCCAGTTCGACAGCCGTGACAGCTGCTCCCGTTTCGGCCAGGGCCTGTGTCAGGGTGCCGATGCCCGGCCCGATTTCCAGGACCGGATCGCCTTCCGAAAGTTCCGCCGCGTCGGCAATATCATCGACGACGGCATGGCGAATCAGAAAATTCTGGCCCAGCTTCTTATTCATGCGCAGGCCGAAGCGTTTGACGACGTAGCGGACGACGTCGGGATTGGACAAGTCGACTTCTTTCATCTATTTCACCTCATCAATCTGAGAAAGGGCGTCGTCCCATTCTTTGCGGGTGACACCGTAATGGTTCAAGCGTTTCAGGAACTGCTTGGCGTTGCCGTAGCCGATACCGAGGACGGCGCCGACGGCAGCGCGGCGTTCGGACGCATCGGGCGTGCCGTTGAGGCCGGCAGCGGCGATGTCCTGCATGGTAAAGGTTTCCTGCGGTTCATAGGTGGCACAGCGCACTTTGCTGAGCGCCAGGCGGATGGCTTCGGGCGAAGCCTGTTCGACGCCGAGGTCGTTATTGGCAATGGCGTCTTTGCGCGGGATAAAGGCATGCTTGGCCTTGGGAAAACGGTCCGTCAGGAATTTACGGATCTGCTCCCCTGCCCGGTCCGGATCCGTAAGGATGATGATGCCCCGCTTTTCATAGGCACAGCGAATCTGTTCCAGCGTATGGGGCTTCAGATTGAAACCGTCGGTCGTAATCATATCGACATCGATATGGCTGGCCCGGATGCGGGCCACGTCGGAACGGCCTTCGACGACGAGGACTTCCTTAATCATTCTTTGCTCCTTCCCGATGTTCGGCAATATACTGGGCCGCGCTGAGGATGGCCAGGACATTATGTTCAAAGACGATGCCGCCCTGGAGATAAATCATATAGGGGTCGCGGATCGGACCGTCTGCAGAAAGTTCGATAGACGAACCCTGGACGAAGTCGCCCGCAGCCATGATAATCTTATCGGCATAACCCGGCATGTCGTCCGGAATCGGCGTGACGTGGGCGTCGACGGGCGAGAAGGACTGGATGCCCTGACAGAAGAGGCACATGTTCTTTTCGTTTTCCAGATAAATCGTCTGGATCAGATCGACGCGCGGGTCCTGGACGGCCGGTGAGACCTTGAAGCCCATTTTTTCAAAGACGGCAGCGGCAAAGACAGCGCCTTTGATGGCCTGAGCCGTGACATGAGGCGCCATGAAGAAGCCCTGGAAAAAGAGGCGGTACCCAGCCGCATAGGAGCCGAGTTCGTCGCCCAGCCCAGGAGCCGTCAAGTAGTCGGCGGCTGCATGGACCAGTTCTTCCTTACCGGCAATATAACCGCCTGTCGGGGCGATGCCGCCGCCGGGGTTCTTGATCAGTGAACCGGCGATGATGTCCGCACCGGCTTCGATGGGTTCTTCTTCGGCTGCGAATTCGCCGTAGCAGTTGTCGACGAAGCAAATCGTCTTAGGGCTGACGCGCTTGACGACGGCGATGATCGAGCGAATATCGTCGATGGTCAGCGAAGCACGCGTGCTGTAGCCGCGGGAACGCTGGATGAGGACCAGTTTCGGCTGCTTTTCAGCGACCGCTTTTTCGATACCTGCGAGGTCATAGGAATTGTCCTTAAGCGGAACTTCTTCGTAGCGGACGCCCTTTTCCTTAAGGGAATGCGGTGTTTCATGGGCATAGCCGATGACGCCCTGCATCGTGTCGTACGGCGCGCCGATGAGGCTCATCATCAGGTCGCCGGTCTGGAGAAGGGCTAAAAGGACCGTCGCCAGGGCATGCGTACCCGAGACGAAATGCGGACGGACGAGGGCCTTTTCGGCCTTGAAGACGCGGGCAAAGACTTCATCGAGCTTTTCCCGGCCCATGTCACTGTAGCCGTAGCCTGACGTGCCGGCAAACTGATACGACGAAATCTGGGCTTCCTTGTAGGCTGCCAACACTTTCGCCGTATTATGGAGACAAATCGTATCGATGCGTTCAAACTGCGCGGCACATTCAGCCAGCGCTTCTTTTCGTAAAGCTTCTAAATCCAGAGACAATGTCATGATTCCTTTCTGTATTTGCTTAGTTTATAATGAAAGGCTCTCCTAATAGGGGAGGCTTTCTGCTCTTCGCTTTCATTCATCAGGATGTGCACAGGATTCGCACGGGCGCCCCACGTGGGCGCCCCTACGCTCTCCAGTGAGCGTCTATATCACGGATGACGGCCCGGGCCAGGGCGGCTTCGTCCTCGTACTGGTCTTTTTCGTACCAATGGATGTAGGGCATGCGTTTGAACCAAGTGAGCTGGCGCTTGGCGAAGCGTCTTGTCCTCGTCTTGATGCGTACGGCCGCTTCTTCCAGGGACAGCTGTCCTTTAAGGTATTGGGCCAGTTCCTGATAGCCGATGGCTTTCATGGCCTGAGCGCCTTCAGGTACGCCCATAGCGAGGAGGCGGCGCACTTCTTCAACCCAGCCGTCTTTCAGCATGGCGTCGACGCGTTCTTCGATGCGCGCGTAGAGGATTTCTCGCGGCAGGCGCAGGCCGATGACGTACGCGTCGTAGACAAGGCTTTCCGCCTTGCCGGAACGGACGAAGGCCTTCCCTTCCCCGTTCTCGATGGCACTCACCAAGCGCGTCAGGCGGTGCGTATTGGCCAGGAGTTCGTGCCAGTCCGGCGGCTCCCAGTCCGTATTCCTGCGGATATACTCCTTGAGTCCCCCTTCATCGAGGGAGGCGATGCGCGCCTGTGCGGCGTCTTTAGCCGCTTCCGTCATGCGCGCCGTGCCGAAGTCGTAGCCTTCCAGGAGGGACTGGACGTAAAGGCCTGTACCGCCGACGACGATGGGGACTTTGCCCTTCCCGTCGACTTCGGCAATGGCCTTACCGGCCATATCGCAGAAACGGGCTGCCGAATAGGGCTCATCAGGCTCGGCAATATCGATGAGATAATGGTGATAGCGGGCCAATTCGTCCGCTGTCGGTTTCGCCGTACCGATATCCATATGGCGGTAAATCTGGTAGGCGTCGCCAGAAATGAGGTCGGTCCCGTAATGTTCGGCCAGGGCAAAACTGAGCGCCGTCTTACCGACAGCCGTCGGACCGATGATGACCATTACTTTTTCCATGAATCACACTCCAATACGGCATAGCCAATGCGGCTGTATTTGCCGCCATATAAGGTAACCTCCGGGAAATCGCGGCAGAGTTGGCGGAAATCCCGCTCCTTGATGACGACCCGGCGCCGGGCTTTCTGCAGCGCCCGTTCAATCAGGTCCCGCGTCAGACCGCCGTGTTCCATAATGGCCCGGACGGGCTGGAACTGACAGCTCGCCTCGACAGGCCGCTGGAACATGGGATCGAAATAGAGGACGTCGTATACGGGCCCTTCGTCGGATAATAGGTAATCGCGATAATCGCCACGGCGCAGAGAAATCCGTCGCAGTGCCGCCGTGACGTCGTCTTTCTTGTGGACAAAATGGGAAAAGCCCCACGATGTGACCGCTTCCAACAGGGGTGACACCTCCAGGGCATCGATGCGTGACCCAGCAGGCAAGCCAAAAGAAGCAACGGCCGCATCGGCGCCAAAGCCGCAAGTGCAGTCGAGAATTGTAATAGGCGGCTGCGCCGCCGCAGTCCGAGAGGCTCCCCTGTGAAGGGGAGCTGTCAGCGCAGCTGACTGAAGGGTTCTTCCTTCCCTCTCCTTCATCCCCATGAGCGCTTCCAGGAGATGGTCCGGCTGGCCTTTCCGCAGGTTCTGGATGCGCAGTTCCGCCATGTTCAGACTGAAGAAGTGGCTCCCTTCGGGCCGATCGATTTGCGGTCCCCGCGAGGAATAGACGAGGAAATTCTCGCCGTATTCCGCCATCAAGTCCTGTATCGTCCGCTTTTGCCGTGCCTGCCAGGTAAAGCCCTGGCTTTCGGCCCAGCGCCGCCCTTCAGCCTGTAATTTTTCTTTCGCCTTTAAAGAAGGCACGACATAAATCATCGCACTCATGTCCGTTTAAAGAGATGCGCCAGTTCTTTCGGCGTAAAACGAATGATCGTCGGCCTGCCGTGAGGGCAAACATAAGGCTTTTCCGTATGGAAGAGGTCGTCGAGGAGCTGCTTCATCTGGCGGATATTGAGGCTGTCCCCGGCCTTGACGGCACCGTGGCAGGACAGATAGGCCAGGGAACGATGGCGGACCATGGCCTTGTCCGGTTCTTTCTGGTCGTGCAGGAGCAGGCAGATATCCTTCAGGGAATCGGCGATATCGCTGGTCTGCAGGTCTGCCGGTACTTCTTCTACGCGCAGCGTCGTCGGTCCCGCTTCAGAATAGGTATAGCCCAAATCCTGAAAGACGTCCTGCCGTTCCAAAAGGAGTGTCATGTCTTCGCTGTCGACTTCGACGAATTCCGGCATCAGCAGCTGCTGGCTCGGCATGCGTTCCACGCGCTTGCAGAACGTATCATAGCGGATCCGTTCGTGCGCTGCGTGCTGGTCGACGATATAAAGGTCCTGACCTTTCTTGGCAATGATGAAGCAGTCCGCCACTTCGCCGAGGGGAATAAAGACGTCGTCATCGCCGTCAAAGACGATTTTCGGGGCCGTCGCTTCCGAAACGACAGACGTCGCTTCCGATGGACCTCCTTGCCCATGTTGGGCCAAGGCCTGGGAAAAGAGGGAAGAACCCCTCCACTGCGAGCGGTCCCCCTCCCCTTCACAGGGGAGGTTTTCGGCTCCCCTGTGAAGGGGAGCTGTCAGCGGAGCTGACTGAGGGGTTCTTCCCGACAAAGGGTATTGTCCCAAAGTCCCACTGGCTAGAGAGGTTACTTTACCGTCCTCCCCTTTGCAAGGGCTTTCGGCTCCCCTGTGAAGCGGAGCTGACTGAGGGGTTCTTCCCGACAAATGGTGTTGCCCCAAAGGTCCACTGGCTAGAGAGGTTACTTTACCGCTCTCTTGCGGGCGGGCGCCCCACGTGGTCGCCCCTACATCGGCCCTTACGGAGGTGGCTTTACCGTTCTCCTGCGGGCGGGCCGCCCCTACATCGGCACCGATGGTCTTGGCGATGGCTTCGGGCTTTTCCTGGGCCACCAAGGCCGTGACGATACTGTGGTAAATGGCCCGATAAACGGCTTGTTCATCGGAGAATTTGATTTCCGTCTTGGCAGGATGGACATTGACGTCAATCGTCGCCGGGTCGACATGGAGATGGAGCATGGCAAAGGGATAGCCCGACTTCGGCAGCATGGCGTGATAAGCATTGTCGATGGCCTTGAACATCAAAGGATTATGGACGATGCGGTGATTGACGATGCACGTCTGCCAGTTGCGGTTGCTCTTTAAGACCGACGGCTTGCCTACATAGCCTTCCAGGCTGATGCCGTCCTGGTCGGCAGAGATGGCAAAGACATCGCGGGCGACGTTGGCCCCATAGATATTGGCAATCGTTTCCCGCAGGTCCCCCGTGCCGCCGGTCTTCATCGTCGTCCTGCCGTTGTTGGTGAAGGTAAAGGCGATGTCCGGATTGGCCAGGGCCAGTTTGGTCACGATTTCAGAAATCTTCGAGCTTTCCGTGCGTTCGCTCTTCAAAAACTTGCGCCGCGCCGGCGTGTTGTAGAAGAGGTCGCTCACTTCCATAGTCGTACCCACAGGCGCACCGGCCTGGTCTTCGGCGGTGATTTCGCCGCCATCGAGGATGAGGTGCGTCGCGAAGTCGTCGCCTTCCTGGCGCGTCGTAATCTGCATATGCGAGACCGCCGCAATGCTGGGCACGGCTTCACCGCGAAAGCCCAGAGACGTAATGGCAAAGATATCTTCGACAGTGCTGATCTTGCTCGTGCCGTGGCGGATGATGCACTTATGGGCGTCTTCCGGACTCATGCCGCAGCCGTCGTCAGTGACGCGCATGTAGGACTGGCCGCCGTCGGCGATTTCCACTTCGATGGCTTTGGCACCGGCATCGATGGCATTTTCCACTAATTCCTTAATGCACGATGCCGGCCGTTCGACGACTTCGCCGGCAGCGATTTTATTGCGCGTCGCTTCATCTAATACATGAATGATTGAACTCAATGGACTCCACTTCCTTCTTTGGCATCTTTTTGCAGATTATATAAGAAAGAAATCGCTTCAATCGGCGTCATGCTGCTGACATCGACACTGAGCAGCTTGTCGATGACGGGACTGGAAAAGAGACTGTCTCCCATCGGTGACGGCGCAGGATTCACAGGCGCCTTGGCCGGAACGGGAGCGCCGCCGTTCTTTTCCAAATCTTCCAAGATGACGTCGGCCCGCTTGAGCAGGCTTTCCGGCAAGCCGGCCAGGCGCGCCACGTGCAGGCCGTAGCTGCGGTCGGCGCCACCGGGAATGATGCGCCGCAGGAACTTGATGTTCTTGCCCCGTTCCTTGACGGCGACGGTATAATTCTTGATTTTCGGCGAATCGTCAGCCATAGCGATCAGTTCGTGATAGTGCGTCGCGAAGAGCGTCAGGGCATGGATGTGCTTGAGGCAGTATTCGATGACCGCCCGGGCGATGGACATGCCGTCGAAGGTACTCGTACCGCGGCCGATTTCATCGAGGATGAGCAGGCTGCGGCTCGTGGCGTGCTTTAAGATATACGAGACTTCCTTCATTTCCATCATGAACGTACTCTGGCCCGTAAGGATGTCGTCGCTGGCGCCGATGCGCGTAAAGATGCGGTCCACCGGGCAGATGGACGCTTCTTTGGCCGGAATGAAGGAGCCAACTTGAGCCATGAGGACCAACACGGCGACCTGGCGCATATACGTCGACTTACCGGCCATATTCGGTCCGGTAATGACTAAAATTTCATGGTCTTCATGGTTCAAGGTGACATCGTTAGGGACAAATAATTCGTCCTTCAGGTACTTT
>UMEZ01058565.1_pt1 | contig 15214 bp, 11 predicted proteins | sample 1964841 | NCBI WGS metagenome assembly UMEZ01 (sample SAMEA4836029, study PRJEB28245) | human gut metagenome | biome: gut microbiome; material: fecal sample | place: Denmark | collected 2008 | reverse complement strand
GATGTCTTTTTGCAGCAGCGACTGCAGCGGCGTTTGCTGCCGGAACCAACCTTCCTGACGGGCGAGGATATAATCCATGACGGTCAGTATGGACTGCCAGCGGTAGGCTAGGGCCGTCTGCAGGTCAAGATATTTACGCCGCGCCTTATGGATATAGGTCTGCGTCTTCTTATCACCCTGAGCGGCATATTCCTGATACAAGTCGTCGCGGAAAAAGACCTGCGGCAGTTCTTCCAGGGAACGGACAGCCAGTTTGCCCTTTTCATCCTCATAGACTTCGATATCAGGGCGGACGAATTCCGTCTCCTCTGACGCCTGGCCTGCCGGCTGAAGAGAGAGGGTCTTGAGGAAGGCCCGGATGGCCTGCAGACCACTTGGTGTAAGGCCCATTTCCTTTTCCAGTTTCTGCCAGTGCCCCTGAAGGAAGTCCTGATAGTGCTCTCTCAGCAGTTCTTCCGTCTGCGGCGGCACATGGCCTTTACGGTGCGTCTGGAGAAGCAGGCATTCGCAGAGTGAGCGGGCGCCGATGCCCGGCGGGTCCATACGCTGGACGACGCTCAGGCCTTCTTCCATTTCCGCCAGGGAAAGGGCATAGTCTTGACCGAGCCTGTCGAGGTTGCCGCTAAAAAAGCCCTTCTCATCGAGGGAGCGGATGACGAGGCCTGCAGCCAGGAGGATTTTTTTCGGCAAAGGCTGGACGCGGAGCTGCTTCAAGAGACCCGTTTCCAAGGAATCGCCGCGGCTCTTTAGATTGTCGATGGGCTTTTCTGCTACCCTGCTGCCGGCCGGCCGCACATCGGGGTAGCGGATATCCAAAAGAGGGTTCTCTGCTACCTGTTCATTCAGGAAATCCGTCAGATTCTGGGACTGCAGCGTCAGCAGTTTAATCGTCAGCTGCTGTATCTGCGAAATTTTCGTCCGCTGCTCCAGTTTGAGCGCAATCTTCGCCATCGTATCACCTTCTTGGTTTTTAGTTTGCAGTACTTATGCTAATATTTTACCCTATTCACTTCAAACTTCAAACTACGACGATGCACAGGATTCGCGCGGGCCGCCGACGATGGCGGCCCCTACGTCCGGACTGCGGACTGCGAACCGCGGCGCCGCCAGGCGCCTATTCGGCAAACGATGAACGACCTACGACGAACTACAATTTATTGCTGCGGCGCCAGATGTGCTGCTGTTCGGCGGCTTTGATCAGCTCTTCGCGGCAGTCGGGATGGGCGATGCTGATGAGGGCTTCGGCACGCTGCCACGTGGCCAGGCCCGAGAGGTTGGCTACGCCGTATTCTGTGACCATGTACGGCGCCTGGGTCCGGGGTGTCGTGATGATGTCGCCGGCCGTGAATTTCGGCAGGATGTTGGAATGGCGCACGCCTTTTTTATCGACCCGGCTGGACGGCATGGCCAGAAAGGCTTTGCCGCGGGCTGCTTCATAGGCACCGGTGACGAAGTCCAGCTGGCCGCCGGTGCCGCTGATCTGCCGCGTCCCGGCCGATTCAGAGCAGACCTGCCCGTAGAGGTCGACGGCGATGCAGCTGTTGATGGAAACGAAGTCGTCGAGGGCCGCAATCGTATGCGGATCATTGACGTAATACATGGGCGCCGAGAGGATGTCCAGATTATGGTCTAAAAATTCATAGAGTGCTGTTGAGCCCATACAGATAGAGAAGACGCCTTTCCCCCGCAGGAAGGGCTTTTTGTCGTTCGTCATCTTCCCGGCTTTATAGAGGTCGAGATAGCCGTCGCTCATCAGTTCCGTATGCATGCCCAGGTCTTTCAGATCCGACGCGGCGATAAGGCTGCCCAGGGCATTGGGCATGCCGCCGATGCCGAGCTGCAGGGTCAGGCCGTCGTGAAGATACGGGAAGATGAGGGCAGCGATTTTCCGGTCGACATCGCTCGGTTCACGATTCGGCGCCAAGACGACGTCTTCATCGCTTTCAACGACGGCGTCGACTTTGGAAATGTGGATATGGTCATTGGCCAGGCCGAAGACGACGGGCATCTTTGGATTGACTTCGACGATGATTTTCTTTGCCGCATCGAGCATTTCCTGCATGCAGCCGTTGGTCAGGCCAAAGGAAAAATTCCCGTATTTATCCATAGGTGCCACGCTGATCATGGCTACGTCGACGGGCGCAAAGCCGCGCCGATAATAGGAACCGCAGTGGCGAAAGAGCATCGGTTCGTGGTAGGCCCGGCCGGCATCGAGGTACTTGCGGTCAATGCCGGAGCAGTGCCAGAGATTATACGTAAAGGTCCTGTTTTCCGGATCCGCTTCCAAAATAGCCACAGGATGGCAGGAAATGGCGTTGCGGACCTTGATATCCCGGAGTTCATCACAGCGCCGGGCCAGGGCTTTGTCGAGGGCCGTTGGATAGGCACAGCTCATGCCGTAATCGACCCAGTCGCCATCTTTGATGAGGCGGACGGCCTCAGCGGCGCTGCAGCGCTTCGCTTCATAGATTTGATAATTATCCATGCAGCACGCCCCCTAACGCTTGACCGCTGCTTTTCCGGCATCAAAGGCTTTCAGGTTGAGGTCGATAAAGGCAGGCTTGACGGTCCTTTTGATGATATTTTTCCAGTCAATGTCGTGCAGGCCCAGGGCTTCGATGAGAGCGCCGAGGAGGACGACGTTGGCACTCTTGGGATTGCCCAGGTCCGCAGCGATTTTCGTCGCAGCGACGGCCATGACGGGGACATGCTTTTTCAATTCTTCAACGATGCCCTGCGGATACTGGCAGGCACCGGAGAGGACCGGCAGAGACGGAAGCTGCAGGGTATTGACGACCATCTTGCCGTCTTTCTTCAGGAATTTCGCATAGCGCGCCGCTTCCATTTCTTCAAAGGCGACGAGGATGTCCGCTGAGCCTTCGCCGATGATCGGCGAATAGACTTTTTTACCGAAGCGGACCTGTGTGCTGACGCTGCCGCCACGCTGGCTCATGCCGTGGACTTCGGACATTTTCACATCGCAGCCGTGTTCGACGAGGCCGCTCGTAAGGATTTTGCTAGCTAATATCGTACCCTGACCGCCGACGCCGACGAAGAGTACACTCTTGACATCTGACATATTATTCGTCCCCCTTTCTGGAAATGGCCTGGACTGGGCAGACCTGCAGGCAGACCGTACAGCCGACGCAGTCCGTCTGATTGATGCTGGATTTCTTCGTTTCGCTGTCGTAGCGCAGGGCAGGACAGCCCGTCGCGAGGCACTTGCGGCAGCCGATGCATTTTTCTGCATCGATGACGCACGGCGTCCGGTCAAGGTCGAACTGTTCCTTATCTTCTTTCGAGAACTTTTTGAGAACGCAGGGCCATTTCGTGATGATGACCGACGCTTCGTCTTCTGCCGCATAGGCCCAGTCCAAGGCTTCCTTCATGGCCTTCAGGTCCAGGGGATTAACGGTGCGTACGCGTTCGATGCACAAGGCTTTGACGACCTTTTCGATATCGATGCGCGTCGCCGGCTCGCCTTTGATGTTGTAGCCCGTACCCGGATTGTCCTGATGACCCGTCATACCCGTAATGCGGTTGTCCAGGATGACGCAGATTGTATTGGAGCCATTATAAGCGACTTCCGTGAGGGCATTCATGCCCGTATGGAAAAAGGTCGAATCGCCCATGCAGGCGACGACGCGCTTCTTCTGGCCGCTGAGGGAGAACGCATGGCTCAAGCCGTGGCCGACGGAGAAGGCACTGCCCATGCAGGAGGCCAGGTCTTTGGCGTTGAGCGGTGCCGAACCGCCCAGGGCATAGCAGCCGATGTCGCCAACCATGACCGTATCCCTGCGCTGACCTAGTTCATAGAAGAAGCCCCGGTGCGGACAGCCGGCACAGAGAGCCGGCGGTCTGGGAACGAAAGAGGAATCGGGCACGCTGACGCCGTGCGTTTCTTTTTTCAGGATGCCCGCTGCGACGATGTTCGGATTGAGTTCATCGATCTTGGGGATGACGTCTTTGCCGTGACAGGCAATGCCTGCCGCTTTCAGCTGTTCTTCCATGACCGGGTCCAGCTCTTCGACGACATAGAGCTCATCGACTTTCGCCGCAAAGGCGCGGATTTTTTCGATAGGCAGGGGATAGGAAAAGCCGATCTTCAAGTACGACGCCCCTTCGCCTAAGGCTTCCCTGGCATACATATACGCGACGCCGGAGGCGACGATGCCGATTTTCGTGTCATGCATTTCTTCATAATTAAAAGGCGACTGTTCCGCATAGTCCTGCAGTTTCTTTTCCCGTTCCTCCACGACATAGCGGCGCTTCTTGGAAACAGCCGGTACATCGTCGAGGCGGTCTCGCTGTTTGATATAGGGTACGGCTGCTACATTCCGCCGCTCTCCCAATTCGACGAGGCTCTTGGAATGGTCCACGCGGGTCGTCAGGCGGAGCATGACCGGCGTTTCGTATTTTTCACTGATATCATAAGCCGCTTTGACCATATCGAGGCATTCCTGCGAGTCCGACGGTTCGAACATGCAGATTTTCATGGCCTTCGCGTAGCGGCGGTTGTCCTGTTCGTTCTGAGACGAATGCATGCCCGGGTCATCGGCATTGACAAAGACCATGCCGCCGTTAATGCCCTGGTAGGCAAAGGTAAACATCGGGTCCGCTGCCACGTTGAGGCCGACCATCTTCATAGCCGCAAAAGAGCGGACACCGCCCATGGAGGCGCCGATAGCCGCTTCGACGGCGACCTTTTCATTAGGTGCCCATTCAGAGTAGATTTCATCGTACTTGGCGACGTTTTCCAAAATTTCCGTACTCGGTGTCCCCGGATAAGCCGAAGCAAAGGAGACCCCCGCTTCATATACACCTCTGGCAATGGCTTCATTGCCGGTCAAAAGCTTCTTCATAATCATACCTCCTCAGTGCGTTGTACGTTATCTTTTCACTGATTTATATGAAATTTTTGTGCCATTTTTGGTTTGAAGTTTGATGTTTGATGTAGAAAGCCTTGCCAGATACCGTCAGTACTACAAACTAAAAACTACAAACTAAAAACTTGCTTTTACATGTAAAATTTATTTTACCTGCTTTACACTTGGTGCTTATTTTCCTATGATAAAAGCAGCTACTAAGAGAGGTGTTTCTATGGAAAAAATTGCTTTTTTAATTGCCGATGAAGAAATGAAAACGTCCGTCGAAACGATGCTGCAGACCTATAAGGATAAGTTAGACCGGCAGCACTTGGAAACGTGCATTGAAATCATCGCTTTCCCCCGCCTCGTCGAGCAGGCAGAGGCTTTGATCCGTCAGGGCGCACAGGTCATCATCACCAATAGCGGGTCCCATCAGATACTGACCGGCGTGATTCGGGAAATACCGATTCTCTGCCTCTTCAGTTCGACCAACGATGCCCTCTATACGCTGCGCGCCATTGCTCCGCAATATAAAAAAATCCACCTGCTCCTCAATGAAAACTTTATGTTCAATCAAGCGGCCTGTCCGCCGGAACTGCAGAAAAAAATCATCTTCTATCCCCGCTACCAGCTGAATCGGACGCCGCGGAAACTGCTGCAGCAGGTACGCCAGATTCCCGTCACGCCGGAAACAGCCATCGTCGGCTGCCCCCTCCTTCCCCAGATTGCCGCCGCCAGCAAAATGCCGATCTACGCCATCCGCCCCAGTGAATCGACGATGCTCTCGGTCCTCCTCTATGCCCAGGAACTGCTGGCTTTCCAGGCCAGGGACAACAAGCAGCTCTCCATGATGGAATCCATCTTATCCCATGTCACGGACGGTATCATCCTCTATACGAAAGGCGGTACTATTTCCCATATCAACCAGCGGGCAGCAGATTTCCTCGGCGTGCCGCTGACGACACAGAACATGCGGGATATCTTCCCAGACTGGACGGAGGGTTCGAAACCGTCCTTCAAAAATACGATCCTGCGGCGGCCGCCGTACACGCTCGCTGCCAATTCCGACTTTTTCCTCATGGACAGCAAATCCCAGTATATCCTGACCCTGCGCGATGTGACAGAACTGCAGCGCTTGGAAAAAAATATCCGCTACAAGCTCTCCAAGACGGGCCTGACGGCACAGCATCATTTCTCGGACATCAAGACTGTCGACGCAGGCATGAAAAAAGTCATCCATCAGGCCGAAATCATGGCTGCCTACAATGCGCCCATCCTCATCCAGGGGGAAAGCGGCACGGGCAAGGAACTCTTCGCCCAGAGCATCCACAATGCCAGCGACCGCCGCAACGGCCCTTTCGTGGCCATCAACTGCGCCGCCCTGCCGACAGATCTTTTGGAAAGTGAGCTTTTCGGCTATGTCGGCGGCTCCTTCACGGGTGCCCGCAAAGAAGGCAAAGCAGGCCTCTTTGAACTGGCCCACAAGGGCACGATTTTCCTCGACGAAATCAACAGCATGGCGCCGAGCCTCCAGTCGAAGCTCCTGCGTGTCCTGGAAATGAAGCAGGTCATGCGCCTCGGCTCGGACTACGTCATCCCCCTGGACATCCGCATCATCTCTGCCAGCAACGCCGACATCATCGCCGCTGTCCAGGCCGGCCGCTTCCGGCGCGACCTCTTTTTCCGCATCAACACCCTGCGCCTGAGCCTGCCGTCTCTCAATGAACGGCCCGAGGACATCCTCTATCTCTTTACGTACTTCCTGGAAATGTTGCGCGGTACCAGGACGAAAATACCGGCAGATTTAAAAAAAGCCCTCACGCAGCACAACTGGTGGGGCAATATCCGGGAACTGCACAGCGTCGCCCTGCGCTATCACATCTTCGGCGAGACCTTGGACGGAAATTATGACGCCCTCTTCGACATGCCCGATGCGTCACAGAGAGAACCCCTTCTCGACACGGCGTCGCTGCAGCTCGATATGAAGCAGCTGGAAAAGACGATCCAGCAGATTTTAATTAAGGAATTAAAAGAAAAAGGCTACAGCCAAAAGGCCATAGCCAAGTTGTTCAATGTCTCGCGGCAGACGATTTTCAACAAGATGCGCGAATAGTGCCTATTTTTTCTCACGGCACATTTCTTCCAGGATCTGCCAGGCTTCGTGGGGCTTGTGTTCCTTGATGACGCGGCTCACCGTATCGTAGCCAAGGGTGCTGGTGTAGGCAGCGCCGAAAGAAGCCGATTCCTGCAGGTGTTTCAGGCACTGGTCCTGCCGCACTTCCAGGCCTTCGACGCAGGATGTGCGGAAAATAGAGACGGCTTTCGTCAGGAGATGGATGCTTTCCAGGAGGCAGTCGGCGATGAGCGGTTCGAAAGCATTTAGTTCGAATTCACCGTGCGCTGCGGCCATGCCGATGGCACTGTCATTGGCCATGGCTTTCATGGCGCACTGCATGACCATTTCCGGGATAACCGGGTTGACCTTGCCCGGCATGATGGAGCTGCCCTGCTGGCGGGCAGGCAGGCGGATTTCACCGATGCCGCCGTAGGGGCCGGAGTTCATCAGGCGCAGGTCGTTGGCAATCTTCATCAAGTTGACGGCCAGGGCTTTGAGCAGGCCTGAGACTTCGACGAAGACGTCGTTATTCTGGGTCAGGTCGACAGGATATTCCGCTGCCGCCAGGCCGATGCCCGTCAGCTGGCGCAGCTTTTCGATGACCTCGAAGCGGTACTGGCGCGACGCCGTGTCCGACGTACCGATGGCCGTGCCGCCGAGGTTGACCATGCGCAGCCGTTCTTCGACTTTATAGATGCGCCAGCGGTCGCGTGAAAGGGCCTGGGCATAGGCGCCGAATTCTTCGCCCAGCGTCATGGGCACGGCGTCCATCAATTCCGTCCGGCCCAGTTTATAGATTTTTTCACAGGCCTGTTCCTGATGCTGGAAGGCCTCCTGCAAATCCGCGCAGGCCTTGCTCAACTCGCGCAGCTTGAAGATGGCCGCAATGCGCAGGGCCGTCGGGTAGACGTCGTTTGTCGACTGGCCGCGGTTGACGTCATCCAGGGGATGGATGACGTCGTACTGGCCGGGCCTTTTACCCAGTTTCAACAAGGCCAGGTTGGCTAAAACTTCGTTGACGTTCATGTTCGTCGACGTGCCGGCGCCGCCCTGGAGGGCTTCGGTCACGAAGGCGTCGTCATGCTGACCGGCCAGGATGTCGTCGCAGGCCGCGGCAATGGCCTCGTAGATGCCGTCTTCCCGCACGCCCAGTTTGGCATAGGTCAGGGCGGCTGCTTTCTTGACCGTCACGATGGCATAAATGAGGCTTACACTTGTTTTTTTATGGTCCAGGGGAAAATTATCTACAGCCCGCGCCGTATTGATGCCGTAGAGCGCATCGGCAGGCAGTTCCCTTTCCCCCAATAAATCGCGTTCCCTGCGCGTGTCTTTTTCGTTTTCCTTACACATAAAAAGCCCTCCACTTCAAACTCCAAACTTCAAACTATTATTTCCTGCAAGTACGGGAAGACGCTGAGGCTGCGTTTCAGGATGCCCTGCATATAGGCGATGGCGATGCCGTAGTTCGTAATCGGCACGCCCTGGTCGGCAGCGCATTTCATGCGGTACTGGACTTCCCGGCCGTTGAGCATGCAGCCGCCGCAGTGGATGACCATGGCGTATTCAGAAAGATCATCCGGGAAATCGCGGCCGCTCGAGGTCTCGATCTGGATGTCCTTCTGCGTATAGTTGCGCAGCCAGCGCGGAATCTTGACCGTGCCGATATCGTCGCACTGGCGGTGATGCGTACAGCCTTCGGCAATGAGGACCGTATCGCCGTCTTTGAGCTTTTCGATAGCCGTCACGCCGCGCACGGCATTTTCCAGGAGGCCTTTGTGGCGGGCCATGAGGATGGAAAAAGACGTCAGGCGGATGTCCGGCGGCGTATCGGCCGAAACTTTGGCAAAGACCTGGCTGTCCGTAATGACCAGGGCCGGTTTCTGGCCGAGGACGTCCAGGGTGTGGCGCAGTTCGTATTCTTTGACGACGATGGCTGCGCAGTCGTTGTCGATGATTTCCCGTATCGTCTGCTGCTGAGGCAGGATGAGGCGTCCCTTCGGTGCTGCCGTATCGATGGGAACGACGAGGATGACGAAGTCGCCGCCCTGGATGAGATCGCTGACGATAGGCGCCGCCGCTTCCTCCGGCTTGAGGCGGGCCAGGCGTTCCTTGAGCTCCCGGATACCGTCGTCCTGCAGGGCGCTGACGTAGATTTCACTGCCTGCCGGCGCCGCGTGCTGCGGTACGAGGTCGGCCTTGTTGTAGACGACGAGACAGGGCAGGTTCTTTTCCCGAATCAGGCGCAGGACGTCTTCGTCGGCCTGGGACTTGCCGACAGCGGCATCGATGACGACTACGGCGATGTCCGTCTTGTTGAGAACTTTTTTCGTCCGCCGCACCCGTTCTTCGCCGAGAGCACCGACGTCATCGAAGCCCGGCGTATCGATGATTTCCACGGGCCCCAGGGGCAGCAGTTCCATCGCTTTGTAGACCGGGTCCGTCGTCGTCCCCTTCGTCGCGGAAACGATGGAGAGATCCTGACCTGTCACGGCGTTGACGACGCTCGACTTGCCGGCATTGCGGCAGCCGAAGAAGCCGATATGCACCCGTTCGCCTGACGGCGTATCGTTCATACCCATGTTATCGCTTCCTTCCTAGGCCTGCAGCAGGGACGCTGCCAAATCCCGGTAAATACGGCTCACCGGCAGGTCCGGATTGCCTTCGACGACAGTGAGCCCTTTATTTTCATAATACTGGATATCCTTGCTGCGGGGAATGTCGGCGACAATCGGCAGTTGGTGCTCATCGGCAAAGGCCTTGACGAGTTCGTATTCAGCGTCGACATTGCGGCGGTTGAGGATGATACCCTTGACCTGGGCATAGCCGCGGTCCTTGAAATTTTCGACGGCTTTGATAATGTTGCCCGCCGCATAGAGGGCCATCTTTTCCCCGGATGTGACGATGAAGATTTCATCGGCATAGCCGTCGCGGATGGGTGCCGAGAAGCCGCCGCAGACGACGTCGCCCAGGACATCATAGAGGACGACGTCAGGATTGACTTTCTGAAAGACTTCCATTTCATCCATCAAGTCGAAGGTGGCGATGATGCCCCGGCCGGCACAGCCCAGACCCGGTGTGGGTCCGCCTGTTTCGATGCAGAAGACGCCGCCGAAGCCGCGCTTGCCGATGTGTTCGAAATCCGGCCCTTTCGTATACTTCCGATAATAGTCCATGACGGGCATGACGGGCTCGCCGTGGAGCAGGTTGAGCGTCGAATCGGCCTTCGGGTCACAGCCGACCTGGACGACCTGTTTGCCCATCATGGCCAGGGCTGCCGAAACGTTGGCGGCCGTCGTCGACTTGCCGATGCCGCCTTTTCCATAAATTGCAAATTTGCGCATGCTATCATCCCCCGTTTTATTTCAACTTTTCTTTTAACCAGCCCGTAAATCCAGGCCCGACGAAAATCGGCATCTCTGCGTGGTAATGGCGGCCCGAATAGGCTTCGTGGGGCAGGGAAATGAATTTTTCCTTTTCATCCGGCAGGAGGCGGGCGTAAATCGGATCGGCAATGACCTGGCGGGCCTTGCGGCATTCACGGCGGATGACGTCTTCGACGCTGGCCGTCTCGATGCCTTTCAAAAGCCACTGCGGCGCATCAGCCATAGGACAGAGGAGGCGCACCTTGGCAAAGCCGAATTCCTTTTCCAAGAGGGCTTTCATGGAATGAAGGTAGACCGGTTCGCCGATGACCAGGACGTCGCAGTCCGTATCATCGTAAGCCTGTTCTGTCTTCCAGGCATTGAGGTCCGCCAAGGCATAGTGGGCCTTGATGTACTTTTCGTCACCCTTCAGGCCGGTCAGATAGGAAGCATCGGCATTTTTCAGGGCTTCGAGCCAGTCGGCTGTCCCCTTTTCGCCCATCGGCAGGCCCACGACGTAAGGGATGCCGTAGGTATCGCGCAGGTATTGAGCAGCGTAGAAGCCCGTCGACGAGACGACGGCGTTGACGTCGGCATTGGCTGCCGTCGCAATCTGATCCAGCGTATCGCCCATGGACCAGGAACTCTGGAGTGTAAAACCTGCATCCGTGACGATTTTTTTCAGCGTCGTCGCGTTGCCGACGACAGAAAAGTCCAGCGGCGTCAGGCCTAAGAGATTGACGCGCTTAGCCGGTTTCTGCGGCATATGCTGCGAAGGCTTGACGAAGTGCTGGGCCAGCCAGACGTAGGCGCCGCCGGCACCGGGCAGGTAGCTGTGGATGCCGTCCGTACGGAAGCCCAGCGTCGGCAGGCCCGTGCGGGCCGCCACCAGGCGTTCAATGGCCTTGAAGTCCGTGCCGATGGCGTTGGGCATGGGGCTGCCGCCGATGGCCACGAATTTGGGCTGTGTTGCTTCTACTACTTCAGCGATATTGTCGATCAGGCGCTGGTCGTTGCCCTGAATCGTATCGATTTCCCGCAGCCCTGAAATATAGACCATGCTCGGCGTATCGTACCAGCGCGGTTCGTCGTGCGTGTCGTACGTCGAGTTGCAGCCGTCTGCATCGTGCATGACGACGAGGCCGCCCAGTTCAAAAAGAGACGAAGCGATGCCGAACATGTCGACGGCATACGTTGATAAGACGCGTTGTGCTTGTTTCATCCGTGACACCCCCAGGCTTTGACTTGTATGATAGCCCGCATCTTAGGATTTTCAGCGGCGTTGGCCCTGCCGATCCAGTCGATGAGCTTCGAGAGGCCGACATAGCCGTAAAGACCGCTGTTTTCAATGAGATTGACGAAATACTTCGTATCCGCAAAGTAGGCTGCCATCTGGCCGATGGCCAGGACTTTGCCGTACTTTTTGCTGTCGTCCCGCGGCAGGAGGCGGCGCTTGAAGTGCGAAACGGCCCGCAGAGAGAGCGTCGGATAGTGCTGCTGCAGGAAGGTAAAGGAGTCCTTTTCTTCCGGTGAAATTTCATCGAGGTAGACCGCATAGACGTTGAAGCCGTGCGTCAGGAGGAACTTGGCCAGTCCCAAAGGACGCGGCGTCGCCGTATAGTCGATGGCGATGTGCGTGCTGCCGACGTTTTCCAAAAGGGCCTTTGTCTTTGCTTCGATTTCTTCTTCCCACGACGCCGTATCGGGCAGACTCAGGCCCAGGACATCGGCCGCAGTCTGCAAATTCTGCCGCAGTTTATCATAGTCGTAGGCATAGGGCAGATAGAGGGGCTTCTGGTCGAGGCGCTTTTCCATGTCTTTGGCTGCGGGCGCGGCGTTTTCCAGGAAATAGATATTCGCTTCCGATTCGCCCATGGCTTTGTATTCTTCATAAGTTTTGCAGTCCGCGAAATCATGAATGGCATAGCCTGCCTGCTGCAGCATCTTTGTCAGCTCGTTTTCGGGATCGACAGGATAATAATTGACGACGTAGTTCACGGCTTTCTGCCGCGGCTGCTTGCGGACGGCCCGCATCAGCTGGCGGCGGCCGAGGATGTCCGGCGTGAAGCGGCGCTGCAGAGTCGGCGTCATATAGCCGTCGATGAAGTCGATATCCGGGAAGCGTTTGCGCAGCGTATCGTAGACGACGCGCAGGTCGATGTGCAGGAAATGCTGCATACAGCTCGTAAAGCCTTCGACGCATTTCGGTTTCTGCGGCATGTCTTCGATGATATGAGTAATACCATCGATCATCATTTCTTCCAGATTGCCTTTGATCAGGTTTTCATTGGTCAGGGTAACCGTCGAGAAGCGGGCGGCGCCGTCGGGCACTTCATCGGCCGAGAGGACGACGCCGTGCAGGCAGCAGGCGCAGCAGACATAGACTTCGTGACATTCCGGGATGAGCATGGGCGAATGAGCAATCGTCCAATGCCCGCGGGCCGGAGACGCATATTTCAGGCCAATGTGAAAGGGTTGGGGAAAGGATGCCCTGGCGATATCGATTTCCGCACCTTCCGGCGTAACGTGATAGCGCGGTACCTGAGGCGGATGGATTTCATTTTCGTAAATCATGCTCATCCCTCCCCCTTAGCAGATACGCGGCAGCAGTTCGCCGCCCGGCGGCGGCAGGAGCGTTTCTGCACCGATTTCCGTACGCATGATGACCCGGCCCGGCTGGTCCGCCGTGACTGTGCCGATGATGGCTGCATCTTTCGAGTACTTGCCCTGGCGCAGGGTGGCGACGATGGCCTCGGCCTTGTCCTGCGGTGCAAAGATGACCAGGCGGCCTTCGCAGGCCAGGTAAAGCGGTTCCAGACCGAGCATGCCGCAGACGCCGCGCACGGCCGGATCGACAGGGATAGCCTGGCTGTCCAGATGGATGCCGACGTGGCTCTGGCCGGCGATTTCATAGAGGACCGTGCCGACGCCGCCGCGTGTAGCATCGCGGATGACGTGGATATCCTTCGTCGTCTTGAGCATGGCTTCGACCGTGCCCCAGAGCGGTGCGCAGTCGCTCGTCACTTCGGCATCGATGCCGAACTGGTTGCGCGCCAGGAGAATGGTGCAGCCGTGGCGGCCGACGTCGCCGCTGACGATGACCGCATCACCGGGTTTGGCCAGGGTACCCGATGTATGGACGCCGTCTATGATCTGGCCGATGCCCGTCGTCGTGATGAAGAGGTGGTCGACCTGACCTTTGCCGGCTACCTTCGTATCGCCGGCAACGATGCGCACGCCCGCTTCAGCCGCCGTCTTTTCCATAGCTGCGGCGTATTCTTCGACTTTGGCCAGGGGGAAGCCTTCTTCAATGACGAAGGCACACGACAAATAGAGAGGCTTGGCACCCATGCAGGAAAGGTCGTTGACGGTCCCGCAGATACTCAGTTTGCCGATGTTGCCGCCCGGGAATTCCGGCGGCGAGACGATGAAGCCGTCTGTCGTAAAGGCCAGGTTCGCACCGCCGATGGGCAGGACCGCTGCGTCGTCGCCGGTGAACTGGGGATTGGAAAAATGTGCTTTAAAGACCTTGTCGATGAGTTCGGCAGTCTGTTTGCCGCCGGCCCCGTGGGCTAAGGTAATGACATCACTCATGTAAACTACCTCCATACAAATAATAAGCCGAGCAGGCCCCTTCATGGGAGACCATGCAGGCCCCTACCGGATGTTCCGGCGCGCAGACCTTGCCGAAGAGCGGGCACTGGGGCGGCCGGCATTTCCCCTGCAGGATATCGCCGCAGCGGCAGGCCGGATTAGCCCGGCCGTCCATGGCGGGGACGCCGTATTTCTTGCGGGCATCGCAGGCGGCAAAGGCCGGACGGAGCTGCAGACCGGACTTAGGGATGACGCCCAGGCCGCGCCATTCGGAATCACAAGGTTCCATGACTTCGTCAATCAGGGCGCGGGCCGCCGGACTGCCTTCAGGTTTGACGACGCGGGGATAGCAGTTTTTAAAAAAAGGCTTGCCCTGCGGGAACTTGACCATGATGACGGCAAAGGCTGTGAGCAGTTCTTTCGCCGTAAAACCGGCGACGACGCCGGAAACGCCTTCAGCCAGCATCTTTTCACAGGCCGCCGTGCCCATGACGGCGTCGACGTGACCGGGATAAAGGAAGGCATCGGCACTGTCCTTCATGGCTTCATAAGCCATGGGCATGGTCTTGTTGGCCGTAAGGAGGGAAAAATTCGTCAAGCCTTCCGCAAGGGCTTGCTTGACGGCCAGGCACGACGGTGGCGTCGTCGTTTCAAAGCCGACGGCCAGGAAGACGACGTCTTCATCTCTGTGAGCTTTCGCATATTCATAAGCATCGAGGGGCGAATAGACGATTTCTACATGGGCCCCTTTGCTGCGGGCATCGGCCAGGCTCATTTCCGAACCGGGGACGCGCACGAGGTCACCGAAGGTGCAGATAGTCACGCCTTTTTCCAGGGCCAGCCAGATAGCCTGGTCGATATAGCCGACCGGCGTGACGCAGACCGGGCAGCCCGGACCGGAAATGACGTCGATCTGGGGCGGCAGGATCTGGCGGATGCCGAGGCGGAAAATTTCGTGCGTATGCGTGCCGCAGACTTCCATAATGCGGATTTTCGGCCCGTCGTAATGCTGGATGAGGTCCAGGGCCGTCCGCTTCTTTACTGTTGTCATCAGATCAAGTCCTCCAGGATGTCGTCTGTTTCATCGGCATCATTATCCGTAATTTTGGCAATGGCCATGCCCGCGTGGACCATGACGTAGTCGCCGGGATCCAATTCATCGATGAGGGCTGCCGAAACTTCTCGTTTTGCACCAGAAGCATCGACCAAAGCCATACCATTCTGTACCTTCATAACACGTGCCGGTAAACCTACACACATGAGCGATTCCTCCT
>UMEZ01081095.1_pt1 | contig 15328 bp, 10 predicted proteins | sample 1964841 | NCBI WGS metagenome assembly UMEZ01 (sample SAMEA4836029, study PRJEB28245) | human gut metagenome | biome: gut microbiome; material: fecal sample | place: Denmark | collected 2008 | reverse complement strand
CCGTAGAGACAGCACGCCAGGATCACAACACGAGCCCGGTTGCAACCGCAGCGCTGGGCCGCCTTCTGACGGCAGGTGCAATGATGGGCGTTATGATGAAGGGAGATAAAGACCTTCTGACCCTGCGCATCCATGCCGGCGGACCGCTGAACGGCATTACCGTAACAGCAGATTCCAAAGGAAATGTAAAAGGTTACGTCGGAAACCCGGACGTCGTGATTCCGGCCAACAAAAAAGGAAAACTTGACGTGGCAGGGGCTGTCGGCGTCGGATTCATGGATGTCATCAAAGACCTGGGACTGAAAGAGCCGTACGTCGGACAGTGCGTTCTGCAGACGAGTGAGATCGCAGAGGATCTGACCTACTATTTTGCAACGAGTGAGCAGGTTCCGTCCAGCGTCGGACTCGGTGTGCTGATGAACAAAGACAATACCGTCCGTCAGGCCGGCGGCTTTATCATTCAGCTGATGCCGTTCTGCGATGAGAAAGTCATTGAAAAACTGGAGCAGCGTCTGGCAGAAGTCAATTCCGTTACCGCATTCCTTGACGAGGGCCTGACTCCGGAGCAGATTCTTGAAAAACTGCTTGGAGACATGGACCTTGTGATCAACGATACCGTGCCGACCCAGTTTTACTGCAACTGCAGCCGTGAGCGTGTATCGAAAGCGCTGATAGCGGTCGGAAGAAAAGAACTGAACGAGATGATTCAGGAAGCAAAACCGGTGGAGCTGAAATGCCATTTCTGCAACAGCGCCTATGAATTTTCTACCGAGGATCTGAAAGAATTATTGCGTAAGAGCAAATAACAGTACTGTTTCAGGCGAAACGGAGGCTGTGAGAGCTTCTGTTTGCAGAAAATCTGTAACAGGGAACCAGATAGTGGAGGAAGAAAGAGATGAAACAGGGATTCGTAAAAGTTGCCGCCGCTTCCTGTGCGGTAGTGGTAGCGGATGTCAGAGAAAATACGAGAGTCATTCTGGAAACGATTCATAAAATGGAGGGCGAGGGAGCAAAGGTGATGGTGCTCCCGGAGCTGGCTCTTACCGGCTACACCTGTAGTGACTTATTCTGGCAGAGTCAGATGATTGATGCGGCGAAAGAAGGATTAAAGGAAATTGCCGATGGTACGAAAGAGACCGATGCGCTGATTTTTGTCGGACTGCCGTGGGAACAGGGCGGAAAGCTGTTCAATGTAGCCGCTGTGCTCTGTCACGGAGAGCTTCTCGGCATTGTGCCGAAAAAGTATCTGCCGAACTACAATGAATTTTATGAGCTGCGTCATTTTACGCCGGGAAAAGAAGCGGTGACAACAACGGAATTTTTTGGAAAAGAGGTTCCGTTTGGCATGAATCTGCTCTTCCAGTGTGAAAAAATGCCGCGTCTTAAGGTTGCGGCAGAGCTCTGTGAGGATCTCTGGACCCCAAATCCGCCGAGTGTGGCGCATGCGCTGGCCGGTGCGACAGTGGTCGTAAACCTTTCTGCCAGTGATGAAATGGTTGGAAAAGACAGTTACCGGAGAAGCCTTGTGAGCGCACAGTCGGCGCGTCTGATCTGCGGCTATATTTATGCGACAGCAGGTGAGGGCGAGTCGACGACAGATCTTGTCTTTGGCGGACAGCATCTGATTGCTGAAAACGGAACCATTCTTGCCGAGGCAAAACGATTTGAGAATCAGATCATTTGTGCAGATCTCGATGTGGATCGTCTCACAAGTGAGCGCAGAAGGATGACCACGTATCCGGAGCAGAGAAACGATGGGTATCAGGTCGTTCGATTCTCCTTGTCAATAGAAGAGACAAAGCTGACCCGTTACTTCGATCCACGGCCATTCGTACCGTCGGATAAGCATAACCGCGATCAGCGATGCGACGAAATTTTAAATATTCAGGCTATGGGACTGAAAAAACGTCTGGCGCATACCCATTGCCAGAGCGCAGTTATCGGTATTTCCGGTGGACTTGACTCGACGCTGGCATTGCTTGTAACGGCAAGAGCATTTGATCTGCTCGGGATTCCGAGAAAGCAGATCCTGTCTGTAACGATGCCGTGTTTTGGAACGACAGACCGTACGTATCAGAATGCATGTGAGCTGACGAGATGCCTTGGCGCAACCTTAAAAGAGATCGATATCAAGGAGGCTGTCAATCTTCATTTCCGTGATATCGGACAGAATCCGGAGAAACACGATGTGACGTATGAAAACGGACAGGCGCGTGAGAGAACCCAGATTCTGATGGATCTTGCCAACCAGTCCGGCGGTATGGTTATTGGAACTGGTGATCTTTCCGAGCTGGCACTTGGCTGGGCAACGTACAATGGCGACCATATGTCGATGTATGCCGTCAATGCGTCCGTACCGAAAACCCTGGTGCGCCATCTGGTGCAGTATTATGCGGACACCTGCGGGGAAAAAGCACTTTCCGATATCCTTCTGGATGTGCTCGACACGCCGGTCAGCCCGGAACTGCTGCCGCCGAAAGATGGTGTCATTTCTCAGAAAACAGAAGATCTCGTCGGACCGTACGAGCTTCATGATTTCTTCTTATACTATATGCTGCGTGTGACGTACGAACCGCTCAAGATTTACCGTGTGACAAAACTTGCATTTGCCGGTGTCTACGATGATGCGACGATCTTAAAATGGCTGAAAACGTTCTACTGGAGATTTTTCGCGCAGCAGTTCAAACGCTCCTGCCTGCCGGATGGCCCGAAGGTCGGAAGCGTTGCGGTATCCCCGCGCGGCGACCTGCGTATGCCGAGTGATGCGTGCGTGAAGCTCTGGAGAGAGGAACTCGACCAGCTGTAAAAAACAAAACAGGAAATACGGAAAGAAACAAAGATAATCCAAATTGGTGCAGACAATCAAATTTTGAGATGCACGACAGAAAAAAGGCTTCGGAGCAGAAGAATGCTTCGAGGCCTTTTTGCATGGAAAGATCAGGATTCTGCGGAGGAAGGATTTTGAGCCTGTTCGAGCGCCTGATTGATCGCGGAGACGAGCAGTTCGGAGGTGTAGCGGTCGTCCTCTCCGTAGATGAGGCCTTCCGTCGTCTGATTCACATAGATCTGGCTTGCGATGGAATCGAGCGCGGGCTCCATGAGCGGATACATGGCGGCGGTGGTTTCACTTAAGTTATTCAGTGAAATCGCGGTGATGCGGTCCTGCTCAACATTGACCTGCACATCGAAGGTCTGGTTGCCGAGGGAGATCGTGGAGGTGTAGATGCCGGGAATGTAGCGTGCATTTTCGGCGGAAGCAGCAGTGGTGACAGAAGGTTTTTTCGCAGAATCCTTCTTCCCGGAGAACATGATCAGAAACACTACGAGAAGAATCAGCGCGAGAGCAAGAAAAACAGCGGTGTAAACCACTTCTTTCATATGTAGTACAATGATTTTCGTTTTGGAACTCATGGGCGGGCACACTCCTTTTTGAAAAACCGTCTGTGAGCGGACGAGGGCGAACGGACGGGCGTTTTTACTATAATGTATGTAAAAGAAAAATCGTTTATGAAAAAAAGTGTCTGAAAAATCATTTCCGCAAGCTGCAAGTAATCTTTGGACAGTCTTTCTTCTGCCCGAAAATTAGTATATAATGTAATCGGTCACGATAACAAACTTCAGGGAGAGTCGGGAAAAGAGGAGGGGAAAGATGAAAAAAAGAAAAATCAGAAGGACCATGGGCGTTTTTTTTACTACTTTTTTGCTTCTGCAGATTATTTTACTGTTTCTGTACAAAGCGTTTATTGTTGATATTGCTAAAAAAAATGAGGAAAACCTGGTGGAAAATACGCTGCAGATTTATCATAATACGATGGAAGGTGTATTGGAACGCTTGGATGATAACCTGGATCTTTTACTGGGATATCGACTGCTTTTGACACAGCTAAATGGAGAAAATAACCTGGAAAAAGTGAAAGCGCAGTATAAAATGCTTCAGATTCTAAAGGAAAGATGTAAAGACACAAAGGAAGCGGATGCCTATGCGGTTGTTAATTGTAAAGACAACAGTATCCTGATTCAGAGAAATGGAAATATAACATATGATACAATAAAAGATATCAAAAAGTATCTTCAAAAGCGTAATACGTTTGATAAAACTCCTACATCCGGCTGGACTTCTACTGTTATGGGGGCGCAGGTGTATCTGGTAAAATATTATAATTATGGTGCAAATACGATCGCTGTATTGATATCAGAAAAAAGACTGGACTCCTTGTTAAACTATAATGATATGTCCATCAAAGAGGCAGCATTTTATCTTACAGACAAAAAAGGGGAAATTCTGTGCGCTTCAGGAAAAGATTGGGCATATGGAGAAGAAATAGAGAATCTGCAGAAACAGGATCCATCCATCAGTATCTATCAGGGATCTGTTCTGGAAGATGCATATCAGATGTATTACAGTGTAAAATCATCCGAGTATGCCGCATATTCTACCTCCGGTATCGTTATTTTTGGATTTTTAGTACTGTCTTTGCTTTTCTTTGGAACAATTGTCTGGTATATGCAAAAAGAAATCTTCCGGCCGATTGCAGACCTGTTCTGGGTGTCCAGAAAAATTCACAGTGGAGATTTCAGGGCAAGAGCGGAATATAATACAAACAGCTACGAAATGGAAGAAGTAAAACAGGCATATAATGATATGGTACAGACGATTCTTGAAATGAGGGGGCAAAAGTACGAACAGGAACTTCGAATGAAGGATGTGCAGCTGAAGTATATCCATATGCAATTAAAACCACATTATTTCCTGAATGCTTTATCAACCATTAACAGCATGGTTTATCAGCACGAGGAAGAGAATGTCCATACCTTTATTCAGGCATTTTCACAGAACATCCGTTATATGTTTCGAACTGGTCTGCATACCGTTCCGCTGCAGGATGAAATAAAGAATGCCGAGGGATATCTGGAAATGCAGCGACTCATGTACCGGGATTGCTTTTATGTCTATATGGATGTACCGGAAGAACTGCAGCAGTATCCGGTGCCGCAGATGATTCTGCATACATTTTTGGAAAATATATTTAAGCACGTGATCAGTATTGATTCGTTCACTACGGTTCTGATTCAGGCATTGTGGAGCTTCTCGGGGAAGGAAGTTTACTTAAAACTGGAACTATATATATCGCAGGGTCAATTTTCGCAGGAAATACTGGACTTTGTGAATAAAGATATGGAAATAACAGAAAAAAAAGATGGAAGTGGAATTGGAATAAAAAATGTAAAAGAGGTTCTGAAGATGATGTACGAGCAGGATCATCTTCTGTATTTGGAGAATCTGGAACCGGAAGGAACCAAAATAACCATATGGATTCCGAAAACACTGAAATGTACAGATGAGGAGAAAGACGAAGAGAGATGAATTTGCTGATTGTAGATGATGAAATTGTGACAACGCAGGTATTGGAAGAACAGCTGGATCGCGCGTTACTTTCTATTGACCAGATCTATGTGGCCTACAATACTTCTATGGCCAGAGATATTTTGCAAAAAAACAAAGTGGAACTGATTTTATGCGATATTGAAATGCCAAAGGAGAACGGGATTCACTTTCTGGAATGGGTACGAGAACAGAAAATCCAGACAGAGGTTATCTTTCTGACCAGCCATGAAAAATTTGAATATGCCTATGGAGCTGTACAGAATGGTGCGGCAAACTATCTGCTGAAGCCGATTGACATGAATAAAATCAATCAGGCAGTGCTTCGTGTGACAGAAAAAATAGCCTGGAAACAAAAAACGGAGGAAATCCGGGAATATTGGAAGATCGGAAAAAGAAAGATGGTGCGATATTTCTGGACAAGAGTATTGCTGGAACCCGGTGTGCAAAAACAGGGACTCGAGGAGGAAATAAAGCAACAGGGGATAGCGGAAGAAATTCAGGAAAAATATTGTGTTGTGATTCTTCATTTTGCCAGTGGCAAACTGGACTTCGGGAAAGAAAAGGAACAGGAATCCATTTATAAATTTGCAATGGAAAATATTCTGGCAGAAGCATTCACAGAAAAAATCAGAATGGAAAATGTGATTTGCTGGGAAGAGAATACGGGGACCTATCTTGGAATTCTGTCGGAATTTTCGGAAAAGGAGACGAAGGAGAGAGCGGCACGGGTCAGAAAGATATTTGAAAAATATTTTCCTGATGCATTGCAGATCGGATACATTTCCCCGAGTGTTCCTTTTTATGAAGCAGGTTTGGAAAAAGAGAAAATAATGGAATATGACAAAACGCATATTTATGACGAAGGGGAAATAAAAGAATTTATGGCATTGCTTCGAGAAAAAGAGGCTTCCGGACATATTCTGGACGAAGATTATATCCTGCAGTGTCTGAACAAGGGTTCCAGGGTAAGTACACTGGAATATTTACAAAAAACGCTGCAGCATGTAAGGCAAACGATGCATTCCGTAGAAGGATTTCGCAATTTTCAAGTGGAACTGACACAGCTTGTAAGCAAATATCTCCATGATAAAAAGGAAAATATGAACAGCGTGATTCGTGATCCGATCTATCTGAAACTGGATATGAATGCTGTTAAATCAGAATTCTCTATGGTGCAGTGGATGACCTGGCTGATGAATAAGGTATTTGATCTGACACAGGAGGAACGGAAGGAAAAAACAGAAAAAAGGATCACAGATCAGGTAATTGATTATATCAGAGAACATTATACGGAAGATATTAACAGAAATACGCTTTCGGAGAGGTTTCATTTTTCGCCGGAATACATTGGAAAAATGTTCCGGAAGGATATCGGAACGTCGTTGAATGATTATATTAATTCCCTGCGCGTGGAAAAAGCGAAACATTTGCTGGAAAACACCAATACAAAGGTGATTGATATTGCGCTGGAAGTCGGATTTGATACTCTTCCGTATTTCTCATCTGTATTTAAAAAATATACGGGAGTTTCACCGGCAGAGTTTCGGAAAAAAGAATAGATATCTTAAAAACGAAAGTTTTTGTACTTTTTTGTGTAAGAACTTTCGTTTTTTTTGCGCTATGATAAGTCTATCAAAAGGAACCGGAAAGAAGAAAGGAGAAACAAATGAAGAAAAAGATTTTGGCGATTTTGATGGCTACCCTGACAGTAGGATCTCTGCTGAGCGGATGTGGTGGAGCACAGAGCAGTGATGCAAACGGAAATCAGGAGAGCAGTAAGCAGGAAAGCAGCGACAGCGAAGAACCGGCAGAGGTTGTATTTGCGTACATGACGCAGAACAATATCCCGGAGTCATCAGAACTGGAAAGAATTCAGAACCTGATCAACGATTATACAGTAGATAAGATCAATACAAAGGTCAAGCTGGTACTGTTTTCCAATTCTGATTATATGAATCAGGTGAATCTGATGCTGGCATCCGGAGAACAGCTGGATTTGTTTCAGGCCTATAATACGTCGCATCTGAAATATATTCAGGATGGAACAGCGCTGGATATTACAGAGTATCTGGACAGTGACCTGAAAGAAACAACAGAAACTCTTTACGATGGTTTTCTGGCACCGACAACGGTAGAGGGAAAAACATATGGAATTCTGAATATGGGTTCCAACTATGTACCGGGTGGATTTACCTATCGTGAAGATATTACCGAGGAACTTGGAATCGATATGAGTCAGGTTACCAAACCGGAAGACTTGACAGCAGTGTTTGCAAAGGTAAAAGAAGCTTATCCGGATATGACAATCATTGATCCAAACAGAGCGAATGCGTTATTTGAAAGCTACCTGGGAAAGATTGCTAAAATTGATCCATTAGGTGACAATATTGCCTCATCCGTTTCCGGTGTGGCTTATCAGGACAATGCAACTGTAGTGGATATGTATGAAACGACAGATTTCAAAGAACTGTGCGAACTGACCAGAAGCTGGTTTGAAGCTGGTTATTATGCAAGTGATGCAGCTACTACAACAGCAACTACTGCAGAATTACTGATGTCCGGCAACTGCTTTGGCACATTCTGTGGCTTGGGTAATCCGAAGATTGCGCAGCAGTATACAAACAACTATGGTCATCCGTTTGAAAATGTACAGATCAGTGATTCGATGATCTGGTCTGGAAACGGCGGAGCATGGATGGTAAATTCCGGCTGTAAAGATCCTTCGGCAGCCTGCAAATTTATGAACCTGCTGTACACGGATGCATATGTAGACAACCTTCTGGTCTATGGAGAAGAAGGGGTAGATTACAAATTGGATGAAAATGGTTGTGCAGTAGCACCGGATGGATATACGGATCTGAACAGTGTAGCCTATACCGATAATATGAACTACTATTTCTGGGGAAATAAATGGCTGACCTATCCGGTTGTAGGCGGTCTGTATGGAGAAGAAAAAGAGACAAACAAGCAGCAGAATTATGATGGAGATCATTCAAACTATTATGGTTTCCTTTACGACTACAGTGATAAAGAAGCAGAATATACCGCATGCCTGAACATTGTAGAAGAGTATAAAAAATCTCTGTGGGTTGGTGCAGCAGATGTAGATACAACACTTGCCGAGATGACAAAACGACTGAAAGCAGCTGGTATGGATGACCTGATTCAGGCAAAGCAGGAGCAGCTGGATGCATGGATGAGTAGCAAATAGGAAAGACTTTAAAAAAGAAAAGGCTGCGGAAATTTACCGCAGCCTTATTTATCAAAAAGGGAGTCGAATTATGACGAAAAGTGAGAAAAAACATGCCAGTAAAAATACATTAGCATTACTGTTGATTGCATTACCGGGTATTACATATCTGATCATTAATAACTATATTCCTATCATTGGAACCTTTATTGCGTTCAAAAAGTTCAGTTATGCAAAAGGAATCTGGGGAAGCCCGTGGTGTGGACTGGATAACTTTAAATTTTTGTTCCTGACAGATGATGCATGGGTCATTACGAGAAACACATTGTTATATAATCTGGCGTTTATCGTGATCGGAACCGTAGTTTCTGTGATTTTTGCAATCCTGCTGCATGAGCTGGGAGAACTGTTACGCGGAAAGTTTTTCCAGTCCGTGCTGTTGTTTCCACACTTACTGTCATGGGTTGTAACGGCGTATCTGGTATACGCGTTATTGGGAAGTACAACCGGTTTTGTGAACAATACAATTTTAGATGCGCTGGGGAAAAAAGGCGTAGACTGGTATACTGCAAAAGCTGCATGGCCGTTTATCCTGGTTATTGTATATCTTTGGAAGAATGCAGGATATAATGCGATCGTTTATATGGCAGGTATTGCAGGCATTGATAAGGAAATTTATGAAGCGGCAAAGATTGATGGCGCTTCTAAATTGAAACAGATTACGGCCATTACACTTCCGCTTCTGAGACCAACCATTGTTATTATGACATTGATGGCGATCGGCCGTGTATTCTATTCTGACTTTGGTTTGTTCTATCAGGTACCAATGAATGCAGGAACCCTGTTTTCTACGACGCAGACGATTGACACGTATGTATATCGTGGTTTGATGGAACAGGGTAATGTAGGAATGTCTTCGGCAGCAGGTGTATATCAGTCATTGGTTGGTTTTGCACTGGTCATGATTGCAAACTTTATTGTACGGAAAAAAGATCCGGAAAACGCATTGTTCTAGGAGGCAGGATATGAAAAAGACAGTCAGCGATGAAAAACGATTTATTGCAATAGCAACAGTTATTTTAGTGGTAATCAGTATTGTGGCGTTGTTTCCGATGATTCTTCTGGTGGTTGCGTCCTTTACCGATGAAAATGAACTGATTACAAACGGATATCAGATTTTGCCGAAGAAACTCAGCCTGGAAGCATATACCTACATGGTAAAACAGGCAGCAACAATCGTAAGATCGTATCTTGTTACGATTGGAACAACCGTTGTCGGAACCGGATTAAGCGTATTACTGACGACTTCGATCGCATATCCGATGGCACGAAAAACATTCAAATATAGAAACGCATTATCCTTTTTTGTATATTTTACCATGCTGTTTAATGGAGGACTGGTGCCACAGTATATTATGTGGACAACATTTTTCCATATTAAAGATACGTATGCAGCACTGATTTTTCCGAATCTTCTGATGACAGCATTCAATATTTTCCTGGTAAGAAACTATTACAGCAACAGCCTGCCGGAAGCATTATATGAAGCTGCACAGCTGGACGGAGCGTCAGAGCTTGGAATTTTCACCAAAATTGTATTTCCGTTGTCGAAGCCGGTAGTTGCCACCATTGGACTGTTTACAGGTCTTTCCTACTGGAACAGCTGGACCAATGCTTTATATTACGTACAGGATCCAAAATATTTTGGTATTCAGAATCTTCTGATGCGTATCATGAAAAACATTGAATATCTGCGAAGCGGAGCATCAGAGCTGGCGGCCGAAGGACAGGCAGTTTCGCTTCCGGGAAACTCCATCCGAATGGCACTGGCATTTGTCGGAATTTTACCAATCATTATTATTTACCCGATGCTTCAGAAATATTTTATCAAAGGTGTGGTTGTCGGCGCTGTAAAAGGCTGACAGAAAGGAGAAACAGATGGCAGCATATGTACATTGCAATTTTCACTCCTGTATCCTGCGGATGCAGGTAGATGTTTCGATTCTGCTTCCGGAAAAAGAGCGAATGGAAGATGTAGAGCAGGGAAAAAAGGGAGAGACTTTCGGGAAAAACAAAAAATATCAGACCCTGTATCTGCTGCATGGATTTACAGGAGACCATCTTTCGTATCTGAGGACCTCCAAGATTGAGCGTTATGCAGATGAGCATCAGATTATGGTGGTTATGCCAAGCGTATATAACAGCGCCTATACGGATATGAAATACGGACTGGATTATTTTTCTTATCTGACAGAAGAACTGACAGATTTTGTGGAGAGAAATTTCCCGGCAGCAACAAAGCGGGAAAACCGTTTTATTGCAGGAATGTCGATGGGAGGTTACGGTGCCTATAAATGGGGACTTACCTGTCCGGAAAAATTTGCGGCAATCGGAGGCGTTGCGGGATCTTATCATGCGGAATATCGTTATCAGGGAAAGGTTAACACGGTATCCACCCTTTGTGAAGCGTTATATGGTGATCCGCCTGCGATTACACCGGAGGTTCATGATGTTTTTACACTGTTGAAAAACCGGAAAGAAGAAGGAAGAGATATTCCGAGACTGTATACCTGCTGCGGTACAGAGGACAGACGTCACCAGGATTCGGTCGATCTGAAGGAGTTTGCGGATCAGCTGGGCGTTCCGCTGCTGTTTGAAGAGGGACCGGGAAGACATGATGATATTTTCTTTGATGAGTATATTCAGAAGATTCTGGACTGGATGAACTTTGCAGGGAAATCAGTAGAAGAATAAAATATACCGCAAAGTGGGGCTTGCAGATTGCGGAAATGATTTTTCAGACACGCGCTAAGCGAAAACACTACAGAATATAGAACTATTTAGCAGATAAAGACCCATATTTGTAGAAATTTTTCTTAGTGCGGCAGCCCCCACGGGAAATACAGGGAGAAGAGGAAAATGCAGATAGAAAAAGCAGCTGTAGCCGGAACACTGGAATCCAGCGATTGTATGGTTACGGTAGAAGATGGGGATGGCAACATAGATCTGGTACTGGAAAGTACAGTGATTCATCAGTATGGAAATCAGATCCGTCATGTGGTTCTGGATACTCTGGAAAATCTGGGAGTTCAGAACGTAAAAATTAAGATTGTAGATAAAGGAGCTCTGGACTGCACCATCCGTGCAAGGGTGGAAGCTGCGGTATACCGTTCCGCCGGGCAGTCGGAGCAGCTGCCATGGGGAGGTGCGATCCGATGAGAGACGCAAAAAAACGATTACGTCGTACCATGATGTTTTTAAACGCACAGAAGCCGGGACTGATTAAAGATCCCTATATTTATGGAGCAGATTCTCTGATGTTGGATCTGGAAGATGCAGTGGCAGAAAATCAGAAGGACGCGGCCAGATTTTCCCTGTTTCATGCACTTCGCACGATTGATTATCATGGAGCGGAACGGATTGTACGTATCAATGGCCTGGACACACCTTTCTGGAAGGAAGATATCCGTTGCGCAGTAGCCGGTGGATGTGATGGCATCCGGATTCCGAAGACAGAGACAGCACAAGATGTAAAGATAGTGGAGCAGCAAATTTTAAAGGCAGAGAATGAGTTTGGCAGACCGGAGAACAGTACCTTAATTATGGCAGCGATAGAATCAGCAAGAGGTGTGGTGAAGGCGTTAGAAATTTGCGAGGCTTCGAAAAGGTTGTTTGGTATCGCACTGTCCGGTGGAGATTACACGAAAGATCTGCATACCCACATCACGGGAACCGGAATAGAACTGATGGGAGCAAGACAGCAGCTTGTCATCGCTGCACGGGCAGCAGGTGTACAGTGTTTTGATACCGTCTATACAGATTTGGAAAACGAAGAGGGCTTTCGGGAAGACGTCAATACGATTCACCTGATGGGCTTTGATGGGAAATCGATTATCAATCCAAGACAGATTCGTATTGTACATGAAATTTTTACGCCGAAAGAAAAAGAGATTATTTTTGCGGAAAAAGTAGTCCGTGAGATTGACAGCAAAAAGGCACAGGGAATCGGTGTGTTTACTGTAGACGGAAAGATGATTGATATTGCGTTTTATGATGGTGCAAAGCGAATCATCGAACTGGCCAAGGCTTCCGGTGTGTACGAGGGGGAACTGTAAAATGAAAAATGCAGTAGGGAGAGAAATTCCCGAGGAAATATTGAAGATAACAGGAAAAGAAGTATTTCACGGAGTGCATTATTATGATGGTTATGAATATCAGAAAGATGGTCCGAAAACCCGCTGCGTGGTGAATTCCGATGGCAGCAAACTGGTGAAAACAATTCATGAGGCACTGGTGAAATGCGAAATCCGGGATGGCATGACAATTGGATTTCATCATCATTTCCGGGATGGTGATCTGGTTGTAAATATGGTGATGGAAGAAATCCATAAAATGGGTATTAAAAATATTACCATTTGTGCCAGCTCTCTTGGGAAAGCGCATGCAGGACTGGTGCCGTACATGGAAGATGGAACGATTACGGGAATCCAGTCTTCCGGTGTGCGCGGTGAGATTGGAAAGGCGATTTCTGAGGGAAAACTGAAAGGGCTTGCAGTGATGCGCTCTCACGGCGGCAGAGTTCGGGCAATCGAAACAGGAGAAGTACACCTGGATATTGCATTTATCGGAGCACCGACGTGTGATGATTATGGAAACTGTCGTGGTATCGGTGGAAAGGCGGACTGCGGAGTGTTGTCCTATGCGATGGTAGATGCTGATTACGCAGACAGAGTCGTAGCAATTACGGACTGTCTGGTTCCGTTTCCTAATTTCCCGGCGCATATTTCCATGACAAAAGTAGACTATGTAGTAGTGGTAGATGCAATTGGAGATCCTAAGAAAATTGCAACAGGTGCAGCAAAACCGACGAAAGATATGAGAAAACTGATGATGGCGGATTACTGTACACGATTTGTAACGTCTACCCCGTACTTTAAAGATGGATTTTCCTATCAGACAGGTGTGGGAGGCGCGTCTATCGCTTCCACCATTTCGCTGGCAAAAATCATGAAGGAACGTGGAATCCGTATGCGTTTCGGTGTCGGAGGTCTGACAAAACCGATGTGTGATCTTCTGGATAACAATCAGGTTGATGTACTTCTGGATACGCAGGATTTTGATCTGGATGCGGTAGAATCAGTAAAAGATATCAGGCATTTCAGAATCAGTGCCGGTGAATATGCAGACCCTTTTAACAAGGGCGCAGTAGTCAACAAACTGGACTTTGTGATTCTGGCAGCACTGGAAGTTGATGTAAATTTCAATTGCAATGTTGTAGTAGGTTCCGATGGCGTTATAACAGGCGCGCAGGGAGGTCATCCGGATACGGCGGCAGGTGCAAAATGCACCATTGTACTGACTCCTTTATTACAGGGAAGAATTCCGGCAATCTGTACGGAAGTAACAACAGTGACAACACCGGGAGAATCTGTAGATGTAGTCATCACGGAATATGGAGTTGCAGTTAACCCACTGCGAAAAGATCTGCTGGAAGCGGTAAAAAACAGTGGACTTCCGCTGAAAACGATAGAAGAACTTCGGGATTTGGCTTACCGGATTGCAGGAGAACCGGAGAAAGTAGAATTTGGCGAACGTGTTGTAGGAATTATTGAAAGCAGAGATGGAACCATCATGGATGTAGTTCGTCAGATTAAACCATTCCGATTTAAAGAGGAAAAGAATATACTCCCGGAGCCAGTACATAAATAAGAGAAGGGAGGGCAGGCAGTGAGTGACTATATGGAAGAAACAGGGGATCCTTTTACCGGGAAAAAGAAAGAGGAACTCAAAAAATTTCTGGAATACATGGGACTTACTTATGATGAGCAGATTACACATTCCATCGTATTGCGAAAAGAGAAAGAAATCATAGCAACTGCTTCCTGCCAGAAAAATATCATAAAATGTGTTGCGGTATCAGAAGCGTATCAAGGACAGAATCTGCTGGCACATCTTATGACATCTCTGATTGAATATTTTTATGGAATGGGAATTTCTCATTTTTTTGGATTTACCAAGCCTCAGAACAAGGAACTGTTTTGTAGTATGGGAATGTATCCGGTGACACAGACAGAAAAAATTCTTCTTCTGGAAAATGACAAAAACGGACTTGAAAAATTCCTGAAACGATTAAAAAAAGAAACACAGGAACAACAGAAGTGCAAAGTGGAAAACAGGCATGAAAACGGTATTGGGGCAGTGGTTATGAATTGTAATCCCTTTACCAGGGGACATGAATACCTGATCCGGGAGGCGGCAAAAAAAAACAAATGGCTGCACATTTTTATCCTCTCAGAAGAACAGAGCTTTCTGACAACGAGAGAACGGTATCAGTTGGTAAAAGAAGGAATACAGGAAATTCCAAATGTGATTCTTCACCAGACCTCAGAATACATGATTTCGCCGGCTGTGTTTCCGATATATTTTATCAAAGAAAAAGCGAAAGCCTATGAGATGAATTGCCAGTTGGATATTCAGTTATTTGGAGAGCGTATTGCACCGGAACTTAATATAACGGATCGCTATGTAGGCAGTGAACCGGCCTGCGATGTGACACATACCTATAACCAGTGCTTACGGGAGCAGCTGCCGTGCTATCAGATCCGCTTTCATGAAATTCCCCGAAAAACATATGGAGACCAGATCATCAGTGCATCTGAGGTCAGAAAAAGATATGCGGAAAATCAATTAAAAAGCGTCTGCGGGATGATTCCGGAAAGTACCTGGCGCTATCTGGAAAGGAAAAAGAATGA
>UMEZ01089309.1_pt1 | contig 15396 bp, 13 predicted proteins | sample 1964841 | NCBI WGS metagenome assembly UMEZ01 (sample SAMEA4836029, study PRJEB28245) | human gut metagenome | biome: gut microbiome; material: fecal sample | place: Denmark | collected 2008 | reverse complement strand
CCCTCGCCGACAGCCTCGACAAGGCAAACGCGAGCCTAGAAGCGGCCTTGAAAAAGGACGACTCCAAGGCGAGAATTGAAGCCATGAACGGCGTCCGCGAGATTGCAGACAAGCTTGAGCTTGAAGTTGCCGACGATCTATGGCCCATGCCTAAATACAGCGAGCTGTTGTTCGTCTATTAACTTGTTGGTTGTTTGTTTTAGGGCGCGCCCTTCGGGGCGCGTTTTTTTTGCTCTGGAAAGGTCCGCAAAATTTACTGCCTGCTCTTATTGAAGCGGACACAGGCTTTATTGCAGAGCGGCGCACTCGGCTTTCGGCTGCATTCACCATAACTCAAATGACGCCGATTTTAGAAATATTGGCTGTTTTTTATACCGCTAAACAAAATTTTATGGATACAGAAAATTTCCGTGCCCGCACAAAATGGGAGTCAGAAAAATTTTTCTTATCCCGCGCTTTGATTTTTATCCCGGCGAGCCACTGTTTTATATTAACAGAATAAAAAATTTTCTTTGGAGTTCCCGAGCTTGCGCGCAAGCGCCGCGCTTCCCAATAGACAGGAACAGTTTTTTTTTTCAAAATAACCACAAATATATAAAAAGCGTATTTTATTCTCTATCTCTTTATGTGGGGTATTTTTTTTGCAATAGCCGCAATCATATAAAAATACAATTTCTTTATTATCTCATTATATATTGACAACATCCGCGCCCTTTGAAAAAAATATCTTATGAACTTATCCAAGCCTATCCTTCTATCCCTGACATTTTGCGCGATAAGCCTTACAGCGCTTTCGCGAACGCCACCAGAAGATGAGAACCCGCTAATTCCCATGGGAGCGGTCGTAGGCAAGCCCGACGCGCAAACTATAAAAAAAGCCTTAAAGGGATTTAAAGATGTAGGCATAACGCAATACTTAATATATCCGCGCTCGGGCTGCGAACTCGAATACATGTCCGACGAATGGCTCGATACTTGCGAAAAAATATGCGCCACCGCAAAGGAGCTCGGCTACACATCAATATGGCTATACGACGAATTTAACTGGCCAAGCGGCACGGCAAATAAGACCGTAATGAAGCAAAATCCGGATTTTGTATTCCGCCACTTAAACGCCGTTAAAAACAAGGACGGAAATTTTGAAATAGTAATGCGCGAAAACCCCGACATGTCGAACCTCCTCGAGCCTGACGCTGTCGAGTGCTTCATTTCCCTAACGCACGAAAAATACGCAAAAAAGCTCGCCCCCTACCTCGGCAGCTTCGTAAAAGGCGTATTTACCGACGAACCTTCCGCCGGATATTTCAACTGGAAACAGTACGCCTCAGATAAAATAAAGGTTCCCTACTACAAAGGGATAGAAGAAGACTATAAAAAGCTCACGGGAACCGACCTTCGCACCGACATGCTTATCGCCGCCCGCACGGGAAGCCTCACTCACGAAGAGCCCGTAAACAGGCTTATCGCAAAACGTTTTTCGCAAACCTACGCAAAAAGAATTTCCGACTGGTGCGCAAAACACGGAATGGTCCTTACGGGGCACCTAATGGACGAGTATTTTTCCTCAAAGGCGCTTAGGCAAAACGGGCACCCGTTAAAAGTTCTCAGCGAATTTTCATTTCCCGCAATCGACGATATTTTTACTCCCGACAATTTTGAAAGCGTAGAATGGCTAACCTACGGGACGGGAATGTACGCAATCGAAAAGCGCGGAAACAAAGGCGGGTTGATAGAGCTGTTTGCGATAGGCCCAACGGATATGCCCTACCAAAAGCTGCGCAGGCAAATATGGCTTGCTGCGGCATTCGGAATGAACCGCTATTGTTTTCTCGGCCCGATAGACGCGCGCGGAAACGCCATAAAAAAATTTTATTACACTGCATTCACCCCTGCCCAGCCGTGGTTTAGCTACATGAAGGAGCTCGGGGACGAAGCAAAACTCGCGGCTTCCTTCGCGACAAAAAAGCGCAAACAACCGCTGGTTGAAGTCCGCTATCCCTACAAGCAGGCAAACCTAACGTGGCTGCTAAAAAATCTCGCCTCCGACCAATACTCTTGGCGTTTGCTTGCGCCCGAAGACAAGCCTTCCGCGCCCATAGTGCTAAATATGAAAGGCGACCAAATAATCGACGAAGCCTCAAATAAAAGTTTTTGGGACTACCCCATGCTAAAGGAAAACCTGCTCTCAAAATTTGAAAGGACGATGCGCGTGGAAGACGCCCAGGGCAATATGCCAAAAGACGTATTTATCCGCGAATACGAGGACGGCTCCGCAATAATCATAAGCTACTCCGATAAAACGAGGAATTTATTTGCGGTAAAAAGTTGCGGCGCGAAAATCCCCATTACCCTATACCCGCGCGGCGTTGAAATACTGCCCGCGTGGAAGGTGGAGCTCGACTCCCCAAACATTGCGCGCGCCGAATTTGAAAAAGGCAAATTCGACTTTTTCCTCGCCGAAGACGCAGAAATATCGGTTGTCACCCTCACCGTTCCAAATGCGGCAAAAATATCGCTCGACGGCAATGCAATAGAGGCCGCTTCCGATTGTTCCGCCCTGACTTCGGGCTTTCGGGAGTTGTACAGGCAAAAGGCGTTCAAACTGAAAAAAGGCGCGCATACGCTTGCAATAGAAAATCCCGAAGTTGATTATCCGTATCTGCCCGCCGCCCTGCTTGCGGGGAACTTTTCGCAAGACGGCTCAAACCTTGCGCCATATAAAAACGACGGCGCGGGACTTTACGGATACGCGGGCGGCATAACCCAGACAGCCACTCTAAAAATCCCCGAATGGGCCGTGAGAGTTAGAGCCGACACGGGCGGCCTGCCCGCCGAACTTTTTGTGGACGGAAAATCTCTCGGGCGCAGGGCGTGGGCGCCGTATTCGTGGGTACTGCCGCGCGAACTCGCAGGCAAGCGGGCGGAAATCAAAATCCTCCGCGAAACATCAATCGCGCGAATTTTCGGCACAAAGGCGTTCGAGCGCCCGAATTTCCATACATGGTTAAAATCCCAAAAACCTGTGGAAAACTCTAAGCCCATAACGCCAATCGCAGAAATTTACTTTGAATAACGCCTCCCGCCGCATTCCGCGCATTTGCAAGAGCGGCGCAAAGCACAAAATAAGCTACGAAAACACAGCATCATGATAAAAAAACGCCCAAAATTTTTCGCAACCATAACGGCGGCATCGGCCCTTATCTTCGCTTTCGCCTGCACTTCATGCGCAAGCCAGAAAGCCGCTAATGAAATAAAAATAAGCCCGCAAAACGTGCGCGCCGCTTCCGGAAAAACATATAGAAAAGCGGTCAAAACCGATTCCGGAACAGTCCAAGCTTGGATTTTATCAGGCAACTTTGACGAGTCCGTCGAAGCCGTGTTGGAAAAAATGCCGGAGGGGTTTCGAGGGTTGAGAATAGAGATTGAGACGGCTCCGATTGGGAATGCAGACGCGTCGAAAGAGGACGTCTACAGAGCGGTATCTTCGCAGATAGACCCGTCAACGGGAAAAGAGACAAACAAAATAAAAAGCTCCTTCGTAAGGGGGAAAATCCCCGGCGAGCCCTTCAAGAGCAAGAAAGTAGAATTGGAGTCATGCTATCCTGCAAAGCCGGGCCTTCCGGTCAAAATAAGAATCGAGCGCAAGGCCTCCGACCATTCCGACACATTCGAGTATCCGACAGCCATCACCGCAATCAAAATCCCCCCCGTAGCGGATTTGCCCGAGCCAATGCCCGTCGAAACGGCAGAGGGATACAACTCGTGGCCGATGATGCAGGCGCTTGGGGACAAGCTCGTGTGCGCATACAGTGTCGGCAAAGCGCACAATATCGCAGAGGGAAAGCGGGAGTCATACGCGCGCGTATCGGAAGACGGCGGGAAGACGTGGTCGAAACCGCACGTCGTGTCGGCCGACCCTAAATACGGAGAAGTCCCAATCGGCAAGGGCTTGGACGAAAACGGAGAAATGCTGCTGTGGATTAGATTTCAGGGCAAAAACCGCATTCACAAGCTCTACCGCACGTCTGACGGAGTGAATTTTACGCACATCTCAACCCCAAAGCTCGACCCAATGCCGATGCAAATCACAGACGTCTTCCATGTGCCGAATGTAGGGCTCATGGCGCTGTGGTTTACTGGCAATTACGGCAAAAACGCCCGGAACGCATGGGGAACGCTCACAAGTTCCGACAACGGGAAAACGTGGGTCCAAAAGACGGTTGAGTCCGGGCTTGACAATATAGGCTGGACGACCGAACCCTCGGCAGCGTATATCGGCGACGGCAGGATAATCGTGATAGCGCGCATAGAGCACGCAAACGAATCCACCCAGCGCGCCCAATTTCAGATAGAGTCGAGGGACTACGGCAAAACGTGGACCAAAAAGAGGACCAATATAACCGACGTATTCATCTCGACCCCAAGCCTTATATACGACAAGGATACGGGGCTTATAAGCAACTACTACTACCAGCGCGGGCGCGGGCTTTTAAAGCGCAGAGTGGCTGAGGCCGACAAGATTTTCGGCAATCCCCTCGCATGGCCCGACCCTGAAATAATTGCATTCGCGAGCGCAATCGGGTACGATGCGGGCAATGTAAACGCCACTGAAATCGGCGACGTCCATTACCTCGCCTACTATTCAGGCGACAGTAAAAACACCTCGGTTGTAGTATCGGCCGCAAAGGCGCCCGTTAAAAAATCCGAATAGGGATAAAATTCCGCAGGCGGCGCTTTTCCAGCGCGGCGTACAATAAAATCGCAGCAGATTTGCCGGGCTAAACTTTTACATGGGCTTTCCCATATAAAAGTTTTTTTATTTTCCGGTTTCGGCATCAAGCTTTGGATTTATACAAAAAAGTATTAAAAATTTTTACATGCCAAAATTCTCCACCTAAAAGTTAGATAGGCGACAAAAATTTTGCCTATGAAGCTATTTTGCAATAGCCGCCCTCGGGAAAATATTTGAGCGCATTATTTCAAATCTGAAAATCCGATATGCTGTTGGTTTTAATTGTGCGGGCCACAATAAAGGCGTTTTGGCATTTTAGGCGCAAACAAAATCGCCTTATAAAAATTTCCCTTCTCTAAAAATAATATCAACGCTCAAAAAGTCGCGCGGCGGGTTTATTGCAAAAGATAAAAATTTTCGTTTCAAATAAATATTGATCCAATGCGCAAATAATGGCGCGCTTCAAAATATTAAAAAAATACTCTATTTTACGTTCTTATTGGGCTTTTTACCGCCCTTGCCTCCGCGGCGTCCGCGCTTGCGCGGCGGCTTTGCGGGTTTCTTATTGAAAATTCTGTCCAATATGCCGACTTTTTTGGAATTAGAACGCTTCTTCTTAGTGGAAATCTTTTCCGAAACCTTGCGGATAGCCTTTCTGATAAATCCGAGCAGATTGAATTTTTCAGGCTCCGGAAGCGGCTCAGGCTCTATCGCCGTGCGCTCGTCTTTTAGAATTTCCCGAACTTCAAGAAATAGCCTGCGGCTAATCCACGCGTCAGTTGCGGCGTAGTCTATCTGCTTTTTTGTCAAAGATTCGCTCGCCCAATTTGAAAGCTGCGCCGCCTTAGATATGCGCTCCCCGAATATCAAAGCGGTCAAATTCTTCATTCCAGTATTTATAATGCCTATCTTGGAGGTCGAGGCGGATACATCTACAAATCCGGCCGGATTAAATGCGCAGCGCGCCCTCAAACTTTTTATATCTCCCTGGACGGCCAACCCCGCCTTCTTTATGCCGGGATTCTCCAAAACCTTAAAAATGTCAGAGAGCCTTTCGGAGAGCGGGTCGAGGCGTATTACCCAGACTTTTTTCTCTCCCGCAAGCTGCAGTATGGAAACCGGATAAGACTTTCCCCTATTAAAGTTTGGCCGTGTTTCGGTGTCGAAGCCAAGTATGTTTTCGCGGGAAATCTCCGCAAGGGCGCTCTCTAATTGCGATTCGTTTTCAACAAGCTCAATTTCGCCCTCGTACTTCACCAAAGGCAGCGCTGGTATCATATCGACACACACCCTTCTTGGATAAACGCATTTAATTTCCCAATCCATATTGAAATAAATAAACAAACAAAAATCCGCGACAAATGCGAACATTTTTTCAAAAATTTCCAAAGTTTTAACGACCGCGCAAATAAACGCAAATTCCGTTAGAAAAAGTTTGCCTAACGGCCGATTTTCGGCAATACTAACCTTTAAAAATTTATTCAACGAAATCTATATATGGAAGAAGAATTGATTGGAAACGTCTTGGTAGCACAATCCGGCGGCCCCACGTCCGTCATAAATTCGAGCCTCGCGGGAGTCATTACCGAAGCTCTCAACCACGACTGCATCGAGGAGATTTACGGCGCGCTAAACGGCGTCGAAGGCATTCTTAATGAGGAACTCATCGATTTGGCGGAGGAATCCCAGCAGACCGTGCGCGGGTTGCGTTACACACCGGGCGCCGCACTCGGAACCTGCCGCTACAAGCTCAAAAGCGAGGAGGATTTCTCGAGAGTTATCGAAGTCTTCAAAGCGCACAATATTCGTTTCTTCTTCTATATCGGCGGGAACGACTCCCAAGACACGGCAAATAAAATAGCCGAACACGCCGCCGCGCAGGGCTACGATATGCGCGTGATAGGAGTCGCCAAGACAATAGACAACGACCTGCCTGTCACCGACCACTGCCCCGGATACGGAAGCGTCGTAAAATACCTTTCAACAGCCGTCCGCGAACTCGCGCTCGACCACGAAGCAATGGGCAACCACGACCTCGTTTCGATTGTGGAAGTCATGGGCAGAAATGCCGGCTGGATAGCGGCGGGAACAAGCATTGCAAAGCGCCGCAATCAGCCCGAGGACGCACCGCACATTATTTTGCTTCCGGAAGTGGCATTCAATGCCGAATACTTCCTTTCGCAGGTCCAAGAATGCCTAAAAAAGAACCGCTTCTGCCTCGTGGTAGCGAGCGAAGGCATTACAGACGCCAACGGCAACTTTGTGGCCGCGGGCAAAATGCAGGACTCCTTCGGACACGAACAGCTCGGCGGCGTAGGGGAATATTTGCAGAACCTCGTTTCGACAAACCTCGGTGTTAAAGCGCGCTCTTGCAAATTTGGGCACGAACAGCGCGCGGCCGCACACTGCGCTTCAAGCGCCGACTCCAATGAGGCGTTTATGTGCGGGCAAGTTGCGGTTCAGGCGGCGGTCGAAGGACAGTCCGGAAAAATGGTCGCCCTCGTCAGGGCCGACTCCGAAAAATATGCATGCGAAACGCTTCTCGTTCCGCTCTCGGAAGTCGCAAACGGCGTCAAGCATTTCCCGGAAGCTTGGATTGCAGAAGACAAAATCTCAATCAGCTACCAATTCAATAAATATGTCATGCCCCTCATTCAGGGAGAAGTGCAAGTCCCCTATGAGAATGGGCTTCCGGCGTATGTAAGGCTCTCAAAGGTAAAAGTTCCCCAACAGCTTTCGCCGCGCCAATAATCCTTAGGATTTTATAAAGAAAGATAAGGCCGCGCATATTGCGCGGCTTTTTTTTATTTAGCCGAACTTTTGCCTTTGGCTTAGAAGCGGCAGTATGAGAACGACTGCAAAGTTTGGCGGCGGGAATTTATATTCCTTACCAAATATAAGATGGTGCAAATGCGCATAATCAAGTTTGGCGAAAAAAAGTTATGTATTATCACGCTAAGAAAATGGCGCGCAGAGTATTAATTTTTAACTTTGGTGGAATAAGCAATTCGGGATTCCGCGCAAGGCATATCTCTGTCGTCGCCGGAAAACGTCCGAAGCTCTTAGATAATTCACAGAGCAAGCATATTTTTACTTGGAAAATTGCAAAAAAGTGCAGCGCGTTTTAGACATCGAGATTTTTAAGTCTCATTTGCAAAAAATTTTTCTAACAGTATTTTTATTGCGTTTATATGCACTCGACAATTTTTGGGTAATTTCGCCCGTCGGCGTGCTTTTAATATCCGCAAACTATGCCGCTAAAAACAGGCGCGCCCAGAGGTGGAACCGCCTGCAATCGCGCTTTCAATATTCGCAAAATAGGCGCGCGTGGACGGAATCTACTGCCAATGGGATTTTTTTCCATACTCCGTTTTAATATGCGCAAAGAGCAGATTGCGCGGTTTTCGCAGCACTGAAATCCACGCGGCAAGCACAGTCCAAGCGTCAGTGCGCGGTCGGCGTAGCCCGTGCGGAAAATTTCGCGCTTCGCACATTTCGCGCAATATTTTTTGAGCGGCAGTGCGTATGGAGAGGGAGGCAATACGCCCCAATCAATAAAAAACCTTTTCAAGAAACAACCCGCGCGCGGGCGCCGCCTGAAAATAATTGCCCCTTTTTTTAGATGCGAGAATCTTTTCGATGTCGGATTTTGAGAGCCGCCCCGTGCCTGCGTCAACAAGAGCCCCCACGAGCATTCGCACCATTTTATACATAAATCCGCTCCCTTCGGCCACAATTTTTATCTCCGCTCCGCGGCGGCTCGCCGATAATTTTCGAAGCACCTTGACGGGGTTTTCCCTCGCGTTAGCACCGCGCGAAGCGCTAAAAGCGGTAAAGTCGTGCTCGCCCACAAGCGCCTCCGCGGCCGCGTTCATTTTATCAATATCAGGTTTTAACCCTTTTAGCGACCACCTGTATCTGGCCAAGTGCGGAAGGGCAACTCCGGTATGTATATAATATACATAGCGCTTTCCCTTTGCGCTGTACCGCGCATGGAAATCATTCCCCACCCTCTTCAAAGATTTTACGAAAACGTCCGTCCTGTTTGTGGATCTCAATGCAGCCAACAGGGCGTAGGCGGGGTGATCCCATACGGCGTCAAAATGGAACACCTGCCCCGTTGCGTGAACGCCGGAATCGGTCCTGCCGCTCCCGTGTATCCTGATAGGCTTTTTTAAAATTTGCCCAAGCCGCGCCTCTATAAAGTCCTGAACGCTGCCGCCGCTCTTTTGCGACTGCCAACCGCAGAAATCCGTGCCGTCGTATGCGCATTCGCAGCGAAAGCGGCTATTCTTGCCCTCGGCCGGAAGTTTCTCAGAAAATACTTCGGCAAGTATTGATGAATGCGAATTTCCACTCTCCATTAAAACTCCCCTCCGCTATCGGGGTTTAAAGGAGTAGCGCCGTTTCCGCCGCTTTCGGAGGCGTCGCCGCTTTCGAGGTATTCGCGCAGAATTATCGCGCTTGCGCGGGAGTCTATGTCGCCGCTGCGCCTGTGCTTTTTGCGGGCGGCGACGCTCTTTTTTCCGCGGGATAGTGTCGAATAATAGTCGCTCTCAGCCTGGAAGGAGCTCAGCCTTTCGTCAAAGCGCACGACGGGCAGCCCAAACTTCTCCTCCAAAATTTTTATATATCCGTCCACCTCGCGCGCCTTGTCGCCGACCGTTCCGTCCATATTGTACGGATAGCCGATTACTATTTTATCGATTCGCCTATCTCTTATTTCGCGCGCAATGTGCTCCAATCGCTCAGAAGGGCTGCTTTCGACGGCGGCAGGTATGGGGACGGAAACTTTTAAATCGGAATCCGCATAAGCCAATCCCACTCTCTTGTGTCCGTAATCTATGCCGAGAATATTCATTATAAATTTCGCCTACGCGGCTATTGTGGCATTATTTGATTTTGGGCGGCGGAATCAAAGTAAAATTGAAAAAAAATGCGTTGCCAAGTTTTTGCCGCGCATTAGAGTAGTTCGCGTGAACAGCGATATTGAGAAACTTCTAAACTTGCAGACAAAAGACGCCGCGCTTTCCGCTATAAAGGGAAGGCTCGACGCAGTCCCGCAAGAAATCGAGTCGAAACGGGCCGAAATCCGCGCCGTCGAAAAGAATTGCGATGCCGTCCGCGAAAAGCTCCGCGCCACCCAGGCCCGCCGCGACGAAATGCGCTCGCAGCGTAGGGCGCTTGAAGAAAAAATATTCAAGTACAAAAAACAGCTCCTCGAGGTCAAAAAAAACGACGACTACACCGCAATAAACGCGGAAATTGAAAGGCTCTCCGCAAAGGCGTCGGAAATGGAGGAAGAGGAGCTGTTAGTCATGTTTGAAATAGACTCTATGCGCGACGGAATTGCCGAGCTTGAAAAACAGGCGAAGGGGCGTATCACCGCCATAGAGGAGGAGATATCGCTCATAGAGGCGGCAAAAGCCGGCATAGAGCGCGATTTCAACGCGGCGCGCGAATGCGTCATACAGGCGCGCGAACAGGTTGGAGCGGCATTTTTGGCCGCATACGACAAGCTGAAAGCGTCAAAAACTCCGTTTCCGATAGTTGCAAAAGTCGAAAACTCTCTTTGCACGGGGTGCTTTTTGAAAGTGTCGGGCGAGCAGCTTGACGCACTTAAAAGCGCAAAAGGCCCGGTCTTTTGCGAACAGTGCGGGCGAATTATTTTTCTATAAAAAATTTTCTTTGGAGGGAGGAAAAATTTTTTAGGGGGAGGTGAATGGAGTTTTTGGGCAGAAATTTCTCAATTCCTATACGCAAGTTATTATATGCAATCATATTAAAGCACATAAAAGAGCCCAAATCCCTCAACCAAGCCCATTCGCGCCGCTTGGATTTGCCAAACCCCGCTAATTATCCCAAGCTGATGTCGATTGAAAATTATGCCGCAATGGCAAGAACTTTTTTTAAAAATTTTTTCACACCAAAATTGTGAATAACTTGTCAAAAACTTCTTCTTGCAACTTGCGCCAAAGAGTCAATTATGGGAAACAACAAACGGCAAAAATATTCCGCAGGCGTATCTAACCGTGTTGGGCAAATCTTGTGGGCGCGAAGCATCTACTAACGCAACTAACGGGATTTCAAAAATTTACAATAAATAAAACCACAAAACAAAATATTCTCAAAAGGCAAAACAATATGAAGAACGGCTATTTCCAAAATTCGGCCCGGGGAAATTCCCTAACACAATCATAACAATCGCCTAACAGCGCCTTTTGTGAATAATTACACACTTTATCATGGAAACAGATTTAACAACAGCCGCCGCAGCAGCGATATGGGAAAGAGCCAAAGAAGGCTTATTTTCCGTAGTAGGCGACAAGGTATATGAAAGCTGGTTTTCAAACCTCGAACCAGCCGGCTCGGACGATGAAACCATGCGACTTTCGGCAGACGGAGAATTTACCGCCATATGGATTAGGGACAATTATATGGATGTCCTATCCAATCAAATATCCCTCGCGGCAAGCCACAATATGAAGGTTGAGATAGTCGCGCGTGAGGAATCGCCCCAATCCGAAGATAGAATAGAGGCGCCCCGCACCGCCCCGCGCCGCATATCCGCCCCCAAACCGTCCGTTTCCCCGATTCCCCCGTCTATAAATCCGAGAAACACTTTTGAAAGTTTCGTAGTTGGCGAAAGCAACAGATTCGCCCACGCAGCCGCGCTCGCCGTCGCCCAAAACATCGGCGTAGCGTTCAATCCGCTCTTCATATACGGCGCGACGGGGCTCGGTAAAACCCACTTGATGCATGCCATCGCTCACTTCGTGCTGAAAAACAACCCGTCTGCCGCGATAGCGTACGTTTCTTCGGAAAATTTTGTAAACGAGTACGTCGCCGCATTGCGCGACGGCAATATCGCGAATTTCCGCAAGAGATACCGCAATACGGACGTCCTCTTAATAGACGACGTGCAGTTCTTTGCCGGCAAGGAAAGATGCCAAGAGGAGTTCTTCCACACATTCAACGAACTCTTTAATTCCGGCAGGCAGATAGTGCTTTCCTGCGACAAGCCAATAAACGAAGTATCCGACATCGAGCAAAGGCTCGTATCGCGCTTCGGCTGGGGAGTGTCGGTCGATATTCAGGCGCCGGACTATGAAACGCGCCTTGCCATTCTCCAAAAAAAGGCGGCGCTGCTCGGGCGCGATACGGCGATAGAGCCCGCCGTTTTGGAGCTGCTTGCGCGCAAGTTTACAAAGAGCATTCGCAGAATGGAGGGCGCGCTTACGAACCTCATCGGATATGCGTCGCTCATAAACTCGGGGAATGCGGTGACGCTCGAAAAAGCCAACGAGCTGCTCGCCGACGCATTCTGCGAAGAAAACGAAAACGCCGCGGTTGACATCGATAAAATACAGAAAAAGACCGCCGAATCTTTCAATATAGACCCGTCGGAAATTGTGGGCAAGCGCCGCCCCGCAAACATTGCAATGGCGCGTCAAATTGCGATGTACCTGTCGCGGAAATTGACGACCCACTCGCTCCAAGAAATAGGCAGGCAATTTGGCGGAAGGGACCACGGGACAGTCATGCACGCAATCAAGGTAATCGGCAACGCGATGGAAAGCGACGAAAATATAAAGAGAAAAGTCGATTACCTCTTAAAAACTCTTAGCGTCTAAGACTTTGAAATTTTTGCGGGGCGCGCGCCTTCTTTCTCGGAAATTTGCCATAATTATTGGCGGCGCTTAATGGACAAGGTTTCAAGTTTTTGTGTGAAAGATTTTTAATGATTTTTTTGCAGGAAAACTTTGTTGCGGATTTGTTGCGAAAAGCATTTACCGCTTTTTTGCAATAGGCTTATACAGGTTTATTGCGAAAGCCTCTCCCGCAAACTTTCCCAATAGCATCATTATTGCGGATTTTTTTAAGAAATAAGGTTTCGAGAATTTTTTCAGTGGAATTATTTCGAATTTATTGCGGGAAGGGATATCCCAAGTTTTAAAGAATGTATTTTTTTTGCGCAGATGCTAAAAATTCCGCACTCGATTTTGGCTGGTTAGATAGAATATTTCCAAAACCGCCTATGCAAAACAAATTTCCGTAAAATAAACAGCAAGAGAATTAGGCATAGAAGCCAGATTCAACTATTTTAAGAGTGAGAAGACTTCGGAGGCATTTGAAAAATCGTCAATAACTGCGTCGCTAAGCCGCTCCACATCCGCCCTTGGGAATGTCGTAAGCAGCCCGACTGTAAACATATTTGCCGCTTTGGCGGCCTTTAAGCCGGTTATTGAATCCTCGAATACGGCACAATGCGACGGGTCGGAGCCGAGCTTGGAGGCGGCGGCGAGATAACACATTGGGTCGGGTTTTCCGCGCAAAATGTCTTCGGCTGTCACCAAAACGTCGAACAACCGCCCGTAGCCGCTTTCAGCAAAAACCCTTCGCATTTTTGCCGCGCCGGAGCTCGTCACAAGTCCCGTTTTATATCCGAGATTGCGGGCGGACTCCAAAAACTCAACAGCTCCTTTTACCGGTCTAAAGACGAGCTTCTTTTCAAATTCCGAAAGGCTCTCGCGAACCTCCGCCCTGCCTTTGCCGTCCAGGCGCGGAAAATAGATGTCGAGTATCTTTTCGAGCGGCGTTCCCTTTATTTTTAGCGAGAAATCCGCCCCGCCCTGCGCCCCGTATTTTTTTGCGGCGCCGCGCCAAAAATCGGTATATTGCCTTTCGGTGTCTGCAACGACTCCGTCAAAATCGAAAAGAAGCGTGTCTATTTTTTTCATAAATTCCGGAAAATCTTGCCCCGCTCCCGCCGAGTTGCAAGCATTTTGATAAAAGTATTGGCTTTACAGATTCAGCCGCCGGTGTTTAAAATTTTCACAATATATTTCATTAAGGAAAAAAGTATCACACAATGTTCAACCCTCCAAACGACAGAATCGCAGGTAGGAAAGTGAATTTCATGGCAACCTGCCTGTGCGATTCGATATTCTCCGACGCCGCAAAAAATGCGGTGCAAATTCTAAAACACTTCGGTGCGGAAGTGTCGCTGCCGCACGACCAAACCTGCTGCGGGCAGCCAGCCTTCAACAGCGGCGATTTTGCGTCGGCGAGAAAAGTTCTGCTCAGCACAATGCGCGCCTTCGGCGGGAACAGCGACCCGATAGTTGTTCCAAGCGCTTCGTGCGCCGCCATGCTCTACCACTCCTCAAAAATAGCCTTCCGCGAATCCACCCCCGACGTGCGCAAAGAAGTCGATGCATTCGCGCGCAGGGTTTGGGAATTTTGCGACTTTCTCGTAAATGTTTTGGGAGTTGAAAAAATTCCGGGAAAGTACGAGGCGAAAGTCGCCCTGCACAACTCCTGCCACGGCAAGGGCAGCGGCACTCCCGCCGCACTAAAAAAGCTCGCGGAATCCATAGACGGCTTGAAGACGCTGGATTTTGACGGTTCGGAAAACTGTTGCGGGTTTGGCGGCACTTTCTCTGTCGTATTTCCCCAGCTCTCATCTGAAATGGGCGAGAAAAAAGTGCGCTCGATTGCGGCGGCAGACCCCGACATCGTGTGCGCTGCGGATACTTCGTGCCTAATGCACCAAAAGGGAATAGCCGACAAGCTCGGCGTAAAATACCGCCCGATGCACGCAGCGGAACTATTTTACGCCGCCATGAAAAACGGAGGAATTTTCTAATGGCCATTCAAACTATAGACGAATTTGCAAAACACCTATCGCCGTCGGTAAAAAAGGCGCTCAACGACGCGAGCGTCGGAAGCACGCTCGGGCGCAAAAAGTGCCTGGCGGCGGCGTACCCCGAGGAGGGGCGCGTCACGCGGCTTAGGGAGCTCGCAAACGCAATAAAGTCGCTGCCGCCGTCAAAGCTCGTCGAGCAGGCGGCGGACTCGCTGGGAAGGCACGGGATAAAAGTGCTTTTCGCAAGCGACGCGGACGAAGCGAGAAAAATGATACTCTCCATACTCCGCTCTAAAAACGCAAAAAATATCCTCAAAGTAAAAAGCATGACGAGCGAGGAAATCGAGCTTAACGACTTCCTCGCAAAAAACGGCATAGACGCCGTCGAGACCGACTTGGGGGAACTCATAATACAGCTCGAGCACGAAAAGCCCTCGCATATAGTAAAGCCGGCAATACACCGCACGCGTGAGGATATTGCGCGCTCCTTCCAGACGCACGGAATCGCGCCCTACGACGACAATCCGCAGCATATAACGCTCGCCGCCAGAAAATACCTGCGAAAAAAATATTTTTCGGCCGACGCCGTCGTTTCCGGCGCAAACTACGTCCTCGCGAAAGAAGGCGCGATAGTTCTCGCCACAAATGAGGGCAACGCCCGCTTTTCCATGGCGGGGGCAAAGACGCACATTGCAATAGCGGGCTTTGAAAAGGTGATTCCGTCGGCGCGGGAATTGTCGGTGTTTTTGAACCTTCTCGGGCGCAGCGCAACCGCCCAAAACAGCACGGTTTACACCGATTTTGTCGCAGGGCCCGGCAAGGCTAAGAACAGCCCAGAGGAAATGTACGTAATATTTCTCGACAACGGCAGAAGTAAAATTCTCGGAAGCGAATTTTCCGACATATTAAAGTGCATAAGGTGCGGCGCGTGCATGAACCGCTGCCCCGTTTTCAGGATAGTCGGCGGGCACGGATACCGCGCAGTCTATCCGGGGCCGCTTGGGATAGTGCTTTC
>UMEZ01062760.1_pt1 | contig 15404 bp, 10 predicted proteins | sample 1964841 | NCBI WGS metagenome assembly UMEZ01 (sample SAMEA4836029, study PRJEB28245) | human gut metagenome | biome: gut microbiome; material: fecal sample | place: Denmark | collected 2008 | reverse complement strand
TAATTTATTTATTAAAACTATATTTAAATAATAGAAAAAATATTATTAATATTAATGAATAGATAATATCTTTTTATATCATTATAGATATGAAAGGATATTTTTATGGCTAAATATAAAGTTGAATTAACAGGGGTAAATACAAGTGAATTAAAAGTACTTACTAGTGAAGAAACAAAAAAGTTGTTTTTAAAAATGAAAGATGGGGATAAGTTTGCTAGGGAAGAGTTAATAAAAGGAAATTTAAAACTTGTTTTAAGTATTTTAAAAAGATTTAATTCTAAGGGCGAAAACATGGATGATTTATTTCAAATTGGATGTGTTGGTCTTGTTAAAGCAATAGATAATTTTGATATAGATTTAGGAGTACAATTATCAACATATGCTGTTCCTATGATACTTGGAGAAGTTAAAAGATATTTAAGAGATAATAATCCTGTTAGAATTAGTAGAAGTATAAAAGATACTGCTTATAAAGTCTTAAAAGAAAAAGAAAGATTAACTATGGAAAATGGTGTAGAACCTACAAATAGTGAACTTGCTAAAATACTTGGAATTGAAGAATATGATATTGTTGTAGCGTTAGAATCTCTTATTTCTCCGGTTAGTTTATTTGAGCCTATATATAATGATGGAGGAGATACAATATATTTATTCGATCAAGTAGAAGATAAAAAATCAAATTGTGATGTTGATATGAAAGTAGCTTTAGAAAAGGCTATTAATAAACTTAGTAAAAAAGAACAGTTTATTTTAGAAAATAGATTTTTTATAGGTAAAACACAAATGGAAATAGCAGATGAAATAGGATTAAGTCAGGCTCAAATATCAAGGTTAGAAAAGACTGCTTTAAAAAGAATTAGAAAACAATTGTAAAGAATTGTTTTTTTTACAATAAAATTAAATAGGTGGTATTATGAGATTATCAGAGATGCAACATAAAGATATAATAGATTTAAATGGTAATAAAATAGGAAATATTATAGATGTTAAAATAGATGAAAATGGTAATTTATTATCTTTAATCGTAGAACAACAAAAAACTATCTTTAGGTTTTCTTCCAAAGATATTGAAACAGAAATAACATGGGATAAGATAGAAAAAATAGGAGTAGATGTTATTTTAGTTAAAATGTAAATAGATAGTTATTTTATTTACAAATATAAGATATTTTGTTATAATTTAGGTATAAAGTAGGGTTTGGTATGGAGGATATGTATGAAAAAAATATTATATTTATTAATTGGATTATTTTTATTTATTCCATTTAATATTAAGGCATTAGCAGAAGCACAAGCAACATTAACTTGTGAAGGGAAAGTTAAACAAAATAGTAATGTAGATTGTACTGTAAAACTTACGGTAACTACTGGTACGATAAAATCATTCGAAGCATCTTTAACTGGGGATGGAACTTATTTTTCTTCTACTTCAAATGCTTTTCAAGAAAATAGTTCTATATCTGATGTTTTTGAAAAAAAAGTACAAGTTTTAGCATTAGAAAAAGCAGGGACTGGTAAAATAACACTTAAAGATATAAAAGTAATGGATGATGAAAATAATGAAGTAACTATAAGTGAAGTTAGTACAACTGTTAAAGTGCTTGATAATAATAGTTTTCTTACTAATATAAAGTTAGATGATAAAAATATTGATACTTATGGTGTTACTTTTGCCCCTAATACAACTAATTATACAATTAATATTACGAAGAAAAGTAGTATTAATATTTCTGTTGAAAAATCTAGTACTGTATCTGTAGCAGGAATAGGAACTAAAAATTTAACATGTGGTGTTAATAATATTGATATAACTGCTACTAGTGAAGATAAAACTAAAACAACAACATATAAACTTGTTATTAACAGGACTTGTGATAGTGATACAACATTAAAAAATATTGTTATTTCAAGTGGAAAATTAAATCCAAGTTATGTTGCTTCTACTAGAAGTTATAATGTTGATGTAACCAAAGATATTGATAAAATAACAATTAATGCCGTAAAAAATAATGAAGCACAAAAAGTAACGGGAGTAGTTAAAGATTATGCTTTAAAATTTGGTGAAAATAAATTTACTATAACTGTTGTAGCAGAAAATGGAAATAGTAAAGATTATGTAATAACTGTTAATAGACAAGATACAAGAAGTACAAATAATAATTTAAAAAGTCTTGAAATAGAAGAAGGTAAATTAAATAAAGAATTTAAAAGTGATGTTTTAGAATATCAAATGAAAGTATTATATGATGTTACTAAATTAAATATAAAATATGAAACAGAAGAAGAACATGCTAAAGTAGAAGTGCTTGGAGATGTTAATAAATTAAAAGAAAATGAAAATATTATTACTTTAAAAGTAACTAGTGAAAAAGGTGACGTAAAAGAGTATAAATTAGTTGTAACAAGATTAAAAGAGGGAGAAACTCTTGGAAATAATCCTGATATTAGTGAATTAAATATTAAAGGGTATGATATTAATTTTAGTAAAGATAAACAAGTTTATAGTTTAAAAATAGAAAAAGAAAAAACACTTAATATTGAAGTTATTTTAGAAGATCCAACTTCTTCATATAAAATAACAGGAAATAATGATTTAAAAGATGGAAGTATTATAAAAATTAATACAACAAGTAAAGATGGTTCAACTAGAGAATATCAAATAGTTATTGAAAAAGAAAATAAAATATTTTTATATATAATAGGTACAATTCTTATTTTATCTATCGTAGGATTAATTGTTTATGTTGTAATTAGTAAAATAAAAGAAAATAAAGATAATCCTAAACAACCAAAAGAAAAAGATGTAAAAGTAAAAACAAATGTTATAAAAAATAAAAATCAAGAAGAAGTGGATTTAGATAAAATAGAACAACAATTAAAAGAAATTGAAGATAAAAAAAGTAAATTACTTGATGTAACTAAACCTATTAGTATAATTCCAGATAATGTTAATGATTTAACTAATCAAGAAGAACTTAAAGAAATAAAAGAAAAGCAAGATAATTTACTTGAAGAAGTAAATGCTATAAAAGAACAAATAAAAGAAGAAGGAGTTAAGACTTGTAATATATGTGGTCATAAAATACTTAGTTCTTTAGAAGTTTGTCCATATTGTAAACATAAATTTTAAAAAAAAATAAAAAATAGTTGCAATATTATAAATTATATAGTATATTAATGATGTTCCATTTCTTGGTTTCTAAAAAACCTTGATAACTAAGAAATTGGTGAAATTTTATAAGGAGGTAATAATATGGCTTTAAGTAATGAAAAGAAACAAGAAATTATTAAAAAATATGCAAGAGATGCTAAAGATACAGGTTCAACTGAAGTTCAAGTAGCTATTCTTACTGAAGAAATTAATAATTTAACAGAACATTTAAAAGAACATAAACACGATTATCATTCAAAACGTGGATTATTAAAAAAAGTTGGTAAAAGAAAAAATTTACTTAACTATTTAAAAAATAATGATGTTAATAAATATCGTGAAACTATTGAAAAATTAGGATTAAGAAAATAATGTAGGCACTATTTTTTAGTGTCTTTATTTTTAGTAAAAATGGAGGAAATATGAAAAGAACATTTGAAAAAGAATTTTATGGAAAAAAAATAGTAGTAGAAATTGGAGAATTAGCAAAACAAGCAAATAGTGCCTGTTTAGTTAGATATGGTGATACTGTTGTTTTAACAGCGGTAGTTAATGGTAAAGAACCAACAACAGGAGATTTTTTTCCACTTATGGTTTTATATCAAGAAAGATTATATTCAGTAGGAAAAATACCTGGAGGATTTATAAAAAGAGAAGGTCGTCCAACTGAGGCAGCAACACTTGCAGCAAGATTAATTGATAGACCAATTAGACCTTTATTTAAAGAAGGATTTAAAAACGAAGTACAAATAATAAATACAGTATTATCTGTTGATACTGCTTATTCACCAGAACTTACTGCACTTTTTGGATCAAGTCTTGCTTTAACAATTAGTGATTTACCTTTTGAAGGACCAGTTGCAGGAGTAGTTGTAGGAAGAATTAATGGTAAATTTGTTATAAATCCAACACCAGAAGAACAAGAACAAAGTGATATTTATTTAACAGTTGCAGGAACAAAAGATGCAATTAACATGGTTGAATCTAGTGCTAAACAAGTTAGTGAAGAAGATATGCTTGAAGCATTAATGTTTGGACATGAAGCAGTTAAAGAATTAATTTTATTTGAAGAAGAAATTGAAAAAGAAGTAGGTAAAGAAAAGAAAGATTATCCACTTATTAAAATTGATCCTGAAATTAACAGTAGAGTAAGAGATATAATTACAGTAAGAATGGTTAATGCTATTAAAATAGAAGAAAAACTTGCTAGACAAGAAAAAATAGATGAATTAAAAGAAGAAACTAGAAATACATTTAAAGAATTATATAATAATTTAAGTGAAAAAGAATTAGATGAGGTAATTAAGCAAGTTAATGAAGTATTAGAACATATAGAATATGAAGAAATAAGAAGATTAATTACTGATGATAAAATAAGACCAGATGGAAGAAAAACAACAGAAATTAGACCACTTAATTCACAAGTAGATATTTTACCAAGAACACATGGATCAGCTTTATTTACTCGTGGACAAACACAAGTATTAAGTGTTACAACTTTAGGATCTATTAATGAATATCAAATACTTGATGGTTTAAGCGATGAAGAAGGTAAAAGATTTATGCATCACTATAACTTCCCTCAATTTGCAGTAGGAGAAACAGGAAGATACGGAACACCTGGAAGAAGAGAAATAGGACATGGTGCTTTAGGTGAAAAAGCCTTAGCACAAGTTATTCCAAGTGAAGAAGAATTTCCATATACTATTCGTGTTGTAAGTGAAGTATTAGAAAGTAACGGTTCAAGTTCACAAGCTAGTATTTGTGCTGGATGTATGAGTTTAATGGCAGCAGGAGTACCAATTAAAGATATGGTTGCAGGTATAGCTATGGGACTTATAACTAATGAAAATGGAAATTATACAATTTTAACAGATATTCAAGGTGCTGAAGATCATTATGGTGATATGGACTTTAAAGTTGCAGGAACTAAAAATGGTATTTGTGCTTTACAAATGGATATAAAAATTAAAGGAATAACAAAGGAAATTTTAAAAGAAGCATTAGAACAAGCTAAAGTAGCTAGACTTGAAGTATTAGAAAATATGCAAACTGCTATTACAGAGCCAAGAAAAGAATTATCTAAATATGCACCAAAGATTAAACAAATGAAAATTCGTGAAGATCAAATTAAAGCTGTTATTGGTCGTGGTGGTGAAGTAATAACAAAAATTATTCAAGATGCAAGTAATGTTGTTAGTGTTAATGATAAAAATGCAGTTAAAATTGATATTGATGATGAAGGAAGAATTCTTTTATATCATCAAGATATTGAAGTTTTAAATAAAGCAATGAAAATGATTGAAGATATAACTCGTGAAGTAGAAGAAGGTAAAATATATACTGCTAAAGTAGTTAAAATAATCGAAGCAGGATGTTTTGTTGAAGTTTGGAGTGGTTGTGAAGGATTTGTTCATATTTCTAAACTAGCTAAAGAACGTGTAAATAAAGTTGAAGATGTTGTTAAAGAAGGCGATGAAATAGTAGTTAAATATATTGGTACAGATAATAAAGGAAGATTAAACTTCTCAAGAAAAGATGCTATGTAGTATCTTTTTTTATTTGTAATAAAAGTGACAAAAATTACCAACAATAATTTTTACATTTATGATGTAATTTTAGTTAAAAAGTATTAAACTCATTGACATATTTAGGAAGTATTTATATAATGAATCTATAAAATAAAAATAGAAAGGAAGCAAAAAAACATATGAAAAAACAAAATATAATCATGGGGATAGGTTTTGTATTACTATTTGTAATGGTAATCGGGGTAAGTTATGCAGCATATAAGTTTAGTGCAGCAGGAACAAAAGAAAATGTAATATCAACAGGAACAATAAGTATGAGTTATAGTCAAAATAGTTTTATAGACTTAAAAAATACATATCCAAAAACAGATACTTATGCAATAGCAACAAAAGAAGATAAATCAAGTATGGAATTTAGTGTAAGTATGGAAACAAGTGGAACAAAACAAATAAATTATGCTTTAGCAATAACAAATATCGAAGAAGCAGCAACATTAAAAAGTGATAAAGTAAAAATATATTTAGAAAAAGAAGGCAAAGTAGTAAATAATTTTGAAACAAATAAAGGACAAACAATAGAAAGTTTTAAAAATAAATATGTTGAAGGATTAATAGATAGTTATGCAATATATCAAGATATCTTAACAACAAGTAATAAAACACATCATTATACCTTAACATCATGGATAGATGAAAGTTATATATTACCAATAAAAAATGAAACAACTACAACAAAAGAAACAAATGAAGAAACATATAAATTTAAAGTAAAAGTAGTAGGAGTAGATACACCAATTACAATAGAAGAAAAAATAGCAACAAGTGTAACAGGTATAGCATCACAAATACTACCCACATTAACATCAAATGCAGGTGATAGTGGACTATATACAATAACACATGCAAAAGATTCAACCCTTCAAATAGGAAATGATAAAGATATAACAGAATATAGATATCGTGGAGCAAGTCCAAAAAACTATGTAACATTTAACAATGAGGTATGGAGAATACTTGGAGTATTCCCCACAGATGATGGAACAGGTAAAATAGAAAATAGAATAAAAATAATAAAAGATCAAAGTATTGGAGAATATAAATGGGATACAAGTGGTTCAAATAACTGGGCTAGACCAGGAACATTAAATACAAAACTTAATACAACATATTTAAATAGTTTAGATAATACATCAAAGAGTATGATAGGAAATACAAAATATTATTTAGGAAGTTATGATAAAACAGCAATTCAAAAAGATGTAATGTACCAATATGAAAGAAAAATACAAAATACAACAAGTAATAAATTTTACTATGGAACAAATCCAAATAGTTGGGTAGGAAAACTAGCACTTATGTATGCCAGTGACTATGGATATGCAGTAAGTGATGAGTGTACGCAAACACTATATAACTATAATAATGCTACATGTAAAAACAATAACTGGTTATTTAAAGTTAATAGTGAGTGGATATTGCCTCCGTCTGTCAGCGCTAGTAGCAGTGCGTCCGGTGTCTTTTCGGGCGGTATTGTCAGCAGCAGCGTTGTCGATAACTTCCAGTATGGCGTTCGGCCAGTCCTATATCTAATATCTTCCGTACAAATCACCGGAGGAGATGGGACAAGTACTAATCCATATACACTAGGATTATAAAATATAAATTAACTTTAAAGACTAAATGTTTTTGAAGTTTTTTTGTAAAAAAGTGTAAACAAAGTTGCTATATTTATACTTTATTTATATAATTAAATTATAAACAATAGAAAAGAGGATTTGCGTATGAAAAAAACAAAAAAAATTATTACTATTTTGATGCTTATTTCAATGATAAGCAGTTTTCTATCTCCTTTGTGTGTTAATGCTTTAACAAGTGGCGATGTTTATAATTATATAACTAATACTAAAACTACATATAATAATTTAAAAACAAAATTAGAAGTAAGTAAAAATGAAACAAAATATATGGATGATGAAACATTTAAATTTGCTATTGACTTAATAGAAAAAAATGTTGAAAATGATAATAATACTTTAAATGAGAATGAATTATTATTAGATAATAAAGTATCTTTAAAAAGTCTTATTGAAACTTATTTTAATGAAAAATTAGAAGAATATAATCTTAATTTTTTAAGTGATATTTTACTTGATGTTAATATTTTAGAAGATATTAAATATACTAAAGATGAAGTAGAGTATACATTATTAACTAAAGATGAAATATCTAATGTTTTAATTAATAATTATTTTAAAACATTAAATGATAATATCGTAGCATATAATAGTTTTTATAATGATAAAATAACAGAATATGAAACAGTGTATAATAATTTAAAAACAAAAAAAGAAAATACAATATTGTATATTAATAATTTAATAAATGATAGTAAAACATATAAAGATAATGAATTACTATTAGGTAATAATCCTAATATGGAAGTAGATAATGAAGATGTAATAACATTACTTAAAGAAAAAATAAGTTATTTAGAAAGTATTGTATTTACTATTGATAATTATAAACAATTAGATAGTAAAATAGATGATATTAAAAATGATGCTAATCGCATTTATAATACATTTAAATCAAATAATAAAGATTATATAGCATTAGGCTTAGATGTATTATTAAATGATTTAAATAATAAGTATAATTTAGTTGATACAACTATAGATAAAACTAATTATTATAATTTAAATAATATTTCAGTTTTAAAAGATGTTGTAGATAATGAAAATAATTTAGTTTTACTTAATGCTAAAATTGAAGCATATTTAGAAAGAAGACCTAGTGATACAGCTACTATTAATACATTGCTTTCTAATATAAATGAAAAAAGAAATGAATTAAATAAAGAATTAGCTATTAAATATCTTGAAGAAATGATAGATAATAATGATTTAACTGAAGAAGATAATATTGATAAATTATATGAATTATTACCTTTAACTTATATTAATAAAGAAATAAAAGAAAGAATATATACAATTAAATTAAGTTTTTATGATATGAATATTGAAAATGAAGATATAACATTTGAAATAAAAGGAAAATATTTTATTATAGATACATTAATTGAAATAACAAAAGAAGTTTTAGAGCAAAATATAATATATAGAAATTTATATGAAATAGATGATGATGGTAAATTTGAAATATCAATATATGATAAAAATAATGTGTTAATCCGTACTTATGAAATTATTATAAGAGGGGATTTAAATAATGATTTTATTCTTGATAATAGTGATATAAATTTATTTAGAGATAAATTATTAAAAAATGATGAATTAGATGAAGTTGATTTATTTAAATTAGATTTTAATGGTGATTTAGAAGTTGATTTTGAAGATTTAATGATAGCAAATAATAAAGTTAATGGTTCGGAAGTTGATGTTACTACTACTGCAAATTATGTTATTACAACAACAAAAGAAGATAATAAAATATATTATACAATTACTTTAAAAACAGATAATGTAGTAACTGGTATATTATTTGATATAAATATATCTAATAATTTAGATTTTGATAGTATTACATATTTAAATGATAAATTAAAAGTTAATGATATTACTAATCCTACTAGAATAATAGGATTAGAAGATTTTATAAATGATGAAAGATTAATTACTCTTTGTTATGAAGATACTAAAGATATGGAAGAAGATAGTATATTTAGTATGGTTGATGTTATTTCTTATTTAAGTAATAAAGAAAAGATTAATATAAAAGAAATATCAAATGTAATACCTAAAAAAGTAGTTAATGTTGAATTACCAAAAGAAGAAGAAGCAAAAGTTATTTATATAGATAATAGTATAAATGATGATAGTAATAATTCAAGTAATAATCCTTCTAAAACTCCAGCAAATGATAATAGACAAGATGATAATAAGAATATAGAAGATAATAAGGAAAATGAAGAAAATTTATTACCAAGCATTCTTAAAATAGCATTAATTGTACTTTTAGGAACATTAATAGTTTATTTTATGAATAGAAATGAAAAAGAAGAAGAATTAAATTTTGATGAAGAAAAAGATAAAACAAATCAAAAAGAAAATAAATAAAGATATAAAAACTAGATAGGTTTATTCCTTATCTAGTTCTTTTTTTGCTTTATCGATTTCTTTTTTTAAATCTTTTTCTACTTCTTTAATACTTTTAGTTTTATCTTCTTTTTCTAAGACTAATTTTTTATCTACTTTTTTTACTTCTTTTGTCCATTCAAGGTTGTTATCTTTTTTACTTTTTTTATCTTCATTTAAAATAGTTTTTTCTTTATCTTTTTTCTTATGTTTTTTATTTTTGGAAGCTGCAACAACTATTATTAATATTCCAAATAAAACAGATAATCCTGACATAATGTAAACTAAATATTTAGTTTCTTCCAGTTTTTTTTCAAATGTAGTTACAAGATCTTTATTAAATATTTGAATTGTTCCTTCATGTACTTCATACATATAAAGATTAGTAGCAGAAGTTTCAATATTAGTAGCATAGAATAAATAATAGTTATTTGTTAATTTATATGCATTTATTTCATTATCATTTATATTTATTTTTTCACTTTCTAAATTATCAACTTTTTTATCAATAATATTTACTTTAACCATGTTAAATATCATTTCTTGATATAAAGTATAAGTATTATCTTCTTCATTGTAAATATATAAATTACTATTACCATCATTATCTTTTAAACCAATTAAAGTATAATTAGTAGTTTCATTATATAATGCAGGTATTTTAGTATCATTTATAGTTATTTCTTTATCAGTAAATAATCCTGATTCTGGGATTTTTAAACTTGATTTTCTTTTTATGATAGTATAAGTATTATTATTTATTTTAACGTCAATAGGTTTTTCATCTAAAACAGTTACTTTAATTGTATAAGTTTTTTTAGTTCCTTTTTGACTTGTAACAACTATATCAAATTTATTTTCTCCCTCGCTAACTTTAAATTTGCCAGTTCCAACAATATTAGCAGTTGAGTCTTCTTTTGTAGCATTAATAGTAATTTCTTCAACTGAAGAGGGGACTTTAACAGTGTAAGTCAAAGTATCTTTATTAAATGTTTGCTCTAAATTATAACCTGTAATAGTTAGACTTTTTAAATTATTGTTTGTTGAATAAGTAACAGGTTTTGTAGGTTCAGGATTTTTAATTGTAACAGCAGTAGGATCAACAGTAGTTGTAATAGGCTTTTCTGTATCTATTGATAATATTGAATAAGATTTAACAGATATTCTTGAGTATCCTGTTGCGATAGCTTTAAATGTAAATGTTTTAGAACTTAGTGTACTAAAAGCATTATAAGCACAATATCCATCATGACATGAAGCTGTATCGTGTTCACTTATTAATTTTATCTTTGATGAATCATAATCAAGTGTATACTCACATAAACCTATTTTTTCACTTGTTTTACTTACACATTTAACTGTTACTGTAAATGTACTACCTGGACTAGGTTTTTTATTTGATGTATATATGTCATAATAGCCACTTGCTGCTTTGACATTTAAAATGGGAATTATAAATAACCCTAAAAATAAATATATAATTTTTTTCTTCATAATTTTCCTCCTTTATTTTAATGTAATATATTTTAATATATGTTTTTGAATTCTAAGCATATCAACAGGACTAACACTGTTATCATAGTTTGTATCACATGCTTCATAATATTCGTCTTTTAATGTAGTATATTTTAATATATGTTTTTGAATTCTAAGTAAGTCAACTGCAGTTACTTTACCATCACCATTTGTATCTCCTTTAATAACAATAGTATAAGTTTTTTCATATGAATTATTTTTAATAGTTATTTTATCACCAGTTTTTAAAATACTATTGTTAGGTGAATTATCTTTATTTGTAATAGTTATACTAACATCAGTATTAGCTTGTTTTATAAGATTAATAAGATATGAAACATTTTGGTTTTCCCCAATTCCACTTAAATATAAATCATTAATTTTAACATCAACATCTTTTAAGATATCTTCAATAGGTAAATCATCGCTTGTTTCATTATCTTTTCTTATTAGTTTAACTTTATATGTTTTTTTACTTCCTGTTTCACTTGTAACTATAATAGATATTTCTTTAAAAGTTTCTTCTTTGTTAAGTTCTATTTCTCCAGTTCCACTTATTGTTGATTTATTAGATTTACTAGTGGCTTCAATTTTAATTTTATCTAAATTTGAATTAATATAAACTTCGTATTCAACAACATCACTATCAAAGTTTTGGATTTTTTCACCATTTATAGAGATTGATGTTAAATTATTATCGTTATCTCCAATGATAGGGTGAGTTGTAAATTCTTCAGGCATATCTTTATATACTGGAATAATAAAGGTAAATTCTTCATTTGTTAGTTTTAGTTTATCAATATATGTATTATAAGAATTTAATGCTTCGCTAGCTGGAGCAATTATATTAGCCATGTATTGATGTGTATAAGAAGGGAAGTGGGCTTTATCACTTGTATTGAATTTTTGATAATATAATGTATTTTGATTATTATTTATATATGCTGTAGCAATAAATTTACCACCATAAACAATAGCTTTTTCTCTTGTATCCCATGGTGTTCCCTCATAACTATCAACAAGTCCTGCTGCAACAGCAATACCACGTGTTACAGCACTACTTGTATAATTATCTTGATAAGCACCAATATTATAAAAATTATAAAAGCCATCTAAGTTATTTGATCTATATTTTAGACCACCAGTTGAAGTGGCTGTTCCTGTTATCGCAGCATAACTACTGTTACTTCCACCTTCTTGAATAGTCCTAGCGGCTAAGTGAATTGGACTAGCTCCATATGTTCCTGCTTTTAAATAATAATTAATATATTCATCATTTGCTAAGTAACTACTTCCAAACATGTTTTTTAAAATAACATTATAATTTTTATAATCTTTATCATAATTTAACTTTTCAAAAACAAAGATATTTTTTTCTGTTAAATAATTTCTTGGATCAAGAAAAAATGCATTAACTGGACTATTTACCGTATACCAATTAGGGTTTTCTCTTATTGTATTTGATGCTCTATAGGCACTTTCATTTGTTTGAAGAGCATTTTTGTTAGCTTCACCATTTACAACTGTTGTAAAACTTTTATTAACTAAATCAGCTTCAAAAATAAAGTTTGGATATTTTTTATGTAAATAAGTTAAAAAAGGAATATAACTATCAGGAAAACCTTTTTCTTTTAATACTTTAGCGTATTCTTCATCAGTTGTCGTAATATCTTCATATTTACTAATTAGTTTTGAATAAACATAACCTGTTCTTCCATTATAATAACTTATCTTAGACCAATTACCACTTTTTTGAATTACATTTACTTCAGTTCCTAAATAAATTCTGTCAATTGATGTTCCCCCAGGAGTAGATCTAACTGTAGCATAGTCTTCATTTATTCTTGTCCCATATTTTGTATTTGTATAATATAAATCATATTTAGTAACATTAAGTAATTCACCACACATATAATTATTTGTGTTATTATTAAAATATACTTGATACCAATAAGCACATTCTTTTTGTTCTTTGATATCACTATTAACAAATTTTTTATCACTAACTAAAGTAACACTTTTACCATATGCTAAAAAACCGGTTTTATTGTAATTTGTACCCGCGCCACTTCTTATATTAACACCATCTTTATCAATAACTGTACCAATGATAGTGGAAGCAAATACATTTTGCATAATTAATATATTAATTAATATAAATAAATATAAAAATCTTTTCTTTAACATAATTACCTCCTTATTATCATATATAAGTAATTATATCAAAAATAACCAATTTTAGATATAGTATATAATTTTTTTTACAAATATTTTACATTAACATGACATAAAATTTAATATAAAACTACTTGCTATAAAGAAAAAGTAATGTTATAATTAATTTGTTCTTATTTGGGGCTATAGCCAAGCGGTAAGGCACGGGTCTGCAACACCCTCATCACCAGTTCAAATCTGGTTAGCCCCTCCAAATAGATTATTTAAGTATCGATTTTTAACATTGATACTTTTTTTATTAATTTTAGGCGTATTTTAAAAAGTAATATGATATACTTATATAAAGGAGAATATATATGAAAAAAATATTAATTTTATTTGTAACTATTATAAGTTTATCTTTAATAACAGGATGTGACACTAACAAAGAAAAAGATAAAACATACACCAACAAATATGAATGTTCAAGAAAAGAAAGTTTTACAACTAATCAAGTTTATTACATAACTAAAATAGAAAACTTAAATGAAATAGATAATGGAAAAACTGCTGTTGAAGTAGAATTTACTAGATCTTATGATTTTGATACTAAAGGGGATACATTACTAGCATATTATGATATAACAACATATAACTATCTTGTAGATTATGATATGAATGCTTTAAAAACATATTTTGAAAACACTTGTAAAACTATAGATAAAGATACTTATAAAAGTTGTAATGTTAGTTTAAATGATAAAGTTATTACTGTAATATCACAAGTAGATTTAGATTCCAAAACAAGTAAAGAATATTTATCTACAGTTTCTTTAGATACAATTAAACAAAACTATAATGAATCACCATATACTTGTAAATAAACTTCCATTTTGGAAGTTTTTTTGACAAATAAGTATATTTGTGTTATAATAACGAACAAAAAAGGGGTGGGGTTTTGTATGAAATTAGAAATATACTTAAATGGTAAAGCTAATAATTTCTTTGAAGTTGATAAAAAATTAAAGGCATTAATTGTAAAAAAAGATGAAAATATTTTAAAAATAATAAAAAAATCATTTGATGAATTTGATGAAATAGTAATAAATTCTTGCAAAGAAAGTAATTTTAATCAAATTAGTATGTTATTTAGTAGTAATAAGAAAATAATAATTGATAGTGAAAATGTATCATATTCAACTTTGCAAAAATTAAAAGAAAAATTTGGTAATAAATTTTATGTAAGAAGTAAATATAATTTATATGAAGATGTTTTAGTAGATGAATATTTTGAAACAATGGATAAACTATATAAAATTAAAGAAGAAATAGAAACATATAATTTATCACCTTTAGAAAAAATAATATATATTTATGATTTAGTAAAAGAAAGAATATATAAAAAATCTTCTTTATCTGAAGCTTATTCAAGAGATTTAACTAAAGTATTAAAAGAAGATGAAATTGTATGTGTTGGTTATGCTAATATAATGTCTAACTTAGCTAATCTTTTAGGTATAAACACATATGTAAAAAACTATTATAATGAAGAAAAAAACGATGGTCATGCTACAGTTGGTGTTTATTTAAGTGACTTAAAATATAATATTCATGGAGTATTTGAATGTGACCCAACATGGGATAGTAAAAAAAGTATTGAGGATGAAAAGTTTATAAATAATTATGCATGGTGTATGGAAAGTTTTAAAGCAAGTGAAAAAAAGAAAGAATATAAGCTTATTCCTAAAAATGATGATATGTTAGAAAGTATAAAAAAAGCATATCAAGATCTTTTTAATAAAAATATGGTTTATGAAATACTTAAAGGAACTTCTTTTAATATTTTCTATAAAAAAGCAAGTAACTTTTATAAAACAATTGGACTTTTTGATAAAGCAAATGAAGTATTAAATTTAATGGATACTTGTGAAATAGAAAATGCTAATGATATATATA
>UMEZ01013659.1_pt1 | contig 15583 bp, 14 predicted proteins | sample 1964841 | NCBI WGS metagenome assembly UMEZ01 (sample SAMEA4836029, study PRJEB28245) | human gut metagenome | biome: gut microbiome; material: fecal sample | place: Denmark | collected 2008 | reverse complement strand
CCCGCAAGCGGGGCATGACGACGCTCCAGCGCGATGCCCTGCACAGCCTCGGCGCCCGCGGCGAATCCCTGGGCTGCTACTGCGGCCTGGACGGCAAGATCCTGTACGGTACGAATAATATAGGTATTTCTTTACGGGAAATCAAATATCATCCCCACGTCATCGCCGTAGCCGGCGGCGCCAGCAAGGCGGAAGCCATTGTCAGCGTCATGCGTGCCTGCCATACGGGCACGCTGGTTACCGATGAAGGTGCGGCTGAAAAAATAATACAACTGCTTTAAGAAAGAGGAGGAACCTTTCATGAAAAAAACGATCACCGATGTAAACGTCGAAAACAAACGCGTTTTTGTCCGCGCTGACTTCAACGTCCCCCTTGACGACAATTGCCAGATTACTGACGACACGCGCATCCAGAAGACCCTGCCGACCATCAAGTATCTGCTCGACCATCACGCAGCCGTCATCCTGGCCAGCCATCTCGGCCGTCCGAAGGGACAGGTCGTTGAAAAGTATTCCCTGAAACCGGTTGCCAAACGCTTGTCGGAACTTCTTGGCATCGACGTGAAATTCGCTCCGGACTGCGTCGGCGCAGAAACGAAAGCCATGGCCGATGCCCTCAAACCGGGTGAAGTCCTGCTCCTTGAAAACCTCCGCTTCCACAAAGAAGAAGAAAAGAACGGCGAAGATTTCGCCCGCCAGCTCGCTTCCTTGGCTGAAGTTGGCATCAACGACGCTTTCGGCTGCTGCCACCGCGCCCACGCTTCCGTTGCAGGCATCACGAAATTCCTGCCCATGGCAGCCGGCTTCCTCCTGGAAAAAGAAATCCGCTTCATCGGCGGTGCTGTCGATAACCCGGCGCATCCCTTCGCAGCAATCATCGGCGGTGCGAAAGTTTCCGACAAGATCGAAGTCATTTCCAACCTCCTGCCGAAAGTCGACCTCATGATCATCGGCGGCGGCATGGCCAACACCTTCTTGGCCGCTCAGGGCTACGGCATCGGCAAATCCCTCGTCGAAGCCGACAAAATCGATTTGGCCAAACAGCTCATCAACCAGGCCAAAGAACAGGGCACGAAACTGCTCCTGCCGGTCGATGTCATGGTCGCTGCAGAATTCAAGAACGACGCAGACCATAAAGTCGTCCCCGTCGATGCTGTCCCGGCAGACTGGATGATCCTCGACGTTGGCACGAAGACACAGGAACTCTTCGCTAAAGAACTGGCTCCCATGAAACTCATCGTCTGGAATGGTCCTATGGGCGTCTTTGAAATGGAAAACTATGCCAAAGGTACGGAAGCCGTCGCAAAAGCCGTTGCTGATTCCGACGCTGTCTCCATCGTCGGCGGCGGTGACTCCGTCTCGGCTGTCAACAAGACAGGCCTTGCCGACAAGATCAGCCACATCTCCACGGGCGGCGGCGCTTCCCTGGAATACCTCGAAGGCAAACAGCTCCCGGGCGTTGTTTCCCTGAGCGATAAGCGTCAGACCATCATTGCGGGCAACTGGAAAATGAACCACCTCGCAGCCGACGCCAAAGAAACGATTCAGGGCCTCGTCGCCAAAGTCCCGCAGGACGTCAAACCGGAAGTCATCATCGCTCCGGTCTTCCCGTACCTGCCCATGGCTGTCGAAATGACGAAAGGCACGCCGATTCACGTTGCCGCCCAGAACATGCACTGGGAAGAAAAAGGCGCCTTCACCGGTGAAGTTTCGCCGGCAATGCTCGTCGATATCGGCGTCACACACGTCATCATCGGCCATTCCGAACGCCGCACGTACTTCAACGAAACGGACGAAACGGTCAACAAGAAAGCCAAAGCCGCTCTCGCTCACAACCTGACGCCGATCATCTGCTGCGGCGAAACGCTGGAACAGCGCGAACAGGGCATCATGCAGTCCTGGATCGAAGGCCAGATCGAAAAAGCGCTGGACGGCCTTTCGGCAGCGGACGTCAAGAAAGTCGTCATCGCCTATGAACCGATCTGGGCGATCGGTACGGGCAAAACGGCCAGCGCTGCTCAGGCAGAAGAAGTCTGCGCCATCATCCGCAAGAAAATCGCCGCTCTCTATGATGATGCTACGGCTGAAGTCGTCTCCATCCTCTACGGCGGCAGCGTCAAAGGCGGCAACGTCGCTGAACTCACAGGCTCTGCCGACATCGACGGCGGCCTCGTAGGCGGCGCTAGCCTCAAAGCCGACGACTTCCTCGCCATCATCAACAATGCCGTTGTAAAATAAGCTCGTGGCTCGTGGCTCGTGGCTCGTGGTTCGTGATTAGGGGTCGCCCCTACAGAAAAGGACCTGTCGCTTTTGCGGCAGGCCCTTTTGCTATATCTTCTTACATTTGTTACAATAAAGGCAATGAGAGGGAGGAGGAATTCGATGAAATATATTTTATATGTCCTTTCTTTTTTCTGCCTGCTCATCGGCGGCGGTGCCTGGTTCTTCTACAACCATTCCGTCGGCCTGCTGGGCGTTTTGGCAGCGTTATATATCCTCTGGCGGCAGGAAAAGAAGCCGCGTCCCCTTGCCTTGAAATTAGGAGACGGGAAAGGGAAGAGCCGTGTATCGTCCCAGGACCAGGCTGATTTCAACAAGGCCCTGCGCGACTTCAACGCCATGGAAGGGGAACGGCGCAGCCTGACGGATCCAGACCTCGTAAAGACCGTCGCCAACATGCAGCACGTAGCCCTCAACTTCCTCTACTACCTGCAGCAGTACCCGGACCGCATTCCAATTGCTTCCCATTTCATCAACTACTATCAGGACCGGGCCGTCTACATGATCCGGAAATATAAGAAGCTGACGGCGACGGGCCTGAAGACGGAGAAAGTGACGACTTCTCAAAAGCGGCTCAAGCAGCTCCTCAGTCAGCTCGATGAAGCTTACGAAGAACAGTTCACGCAGGTCCTCGATACGGAACTTACTGACGTCGACGGCGAAACGGCCGTCATGGCCCAGCATCTGGAAGCCGACGGTATCTATGAGGACCGCCGTCAGCGGACAGCCGGCCGCAGCAGCTCGTCGTCGTTGAAAGGCTCCTTTTCCCGCTGGAAAAAACAGGCAGCCGACCGCTTCGATGCCTATACGGACGGCACTTTTTCCTCGATTACACCGGAACTGCGCCACAAAATCAACGAAGAACGTCTGATCACGGCCTTCCTGGCCTTCTTCCTCGGCACCTTCGGCATCCACCACTTCTACCTCGCCAAGCCCCTGCGCGGCATCGCCTGCCTCTGCTTCTGCTGGACCTTAGTGCCGACCTTCTTAGGTCTGCGCGACGGCATCCGCTGCTACGACATGACGACGGATGAATTCTACTACGCCTGCTACCTGCCGAAATATAGGAAGTTTTAGTCGGACCCAGATGGATGCTGCGCATCCTTAAACTCAGGATTGTATTACGACCGCGTGCCAATCGTCATAAATTCCGGCTCTGCACAGGATTCGCGGCGGGCTCGCCAAGCGCGGGCCCCTACGGCACGGGCGCAGCCACGTGTATATGAATGAACCACGCCAAACGAATCGCGAACCACGAAAAAGGCTGCCGTTATTGCGGCAGCCTTTTTCTATGTATAGAGAGTATTAAAAAGAGAGAAAGCGAAGTTAGATTTCTACGTTGAAATGTTTGAGAATCATTTTTTCGGCTTCTGCGTTCCAAAGGCCGTTATGGGCTTTGCAGCATTTGTCGAGGTCGTAGAAGAACGGGTCTTTTTTGCCGAGTTTGGCGAAGTCTTCGATGGCGGTCATGGGCATGTCGAACTGGGTGTAGGCCAGTTTCTTGCCGCCCGGGATCTTCGGCAGGTTGAGCGTCGTTTCTGCGATGCTGTCGATGCCGCCGACGTGGGTGATCATGACGGCCGGGTCGATGATGCCTTTGGCAGCGAGGTTGTTGGCTTCGATGAGGTCATCGTTGTTGCCGCCTTCTTTGGTGCCCATGGCGTGGTTGTAGTTGTGCTTGTTCGTGTGGTAGTTGGCATGGTAGCCGCCGATGATGCAGCTCATCGGTTCGCCCAGGGAGGCTTCGAAGAAGCTGTCGCCGTCGTAGGGCATGAGAGCGCCGAGTTCCATGACTTCATGCGGGAAGATGCAGTACGTGCAGTCGCCGCCGAAGAATTCATAGGAATAACCAGGCGAAGCGAGGCTGCCTTTGTAGTTCAGGGCCGGCTGCTGGGCGAAGCGCATGCCCGGTTTGAACTGGTCCTGCCATTTCTTGCCGACTTTGACGATGACGCCGGCGAATTCATGGCCCGTGATGATCGGGTGCGTATCCATGTTCTGGGGAGCGCGTTTATGTTTTTTGCCCTGTTCGACGAGTTTGTACGTCGACATGCAGATGCTGTCCGTAATGATTTTGGCTAAGATTTCATCGTCTTTGATTTCCGGGAGTTCGAATTCTTCGAGGCGTAAATCGCGGGTACCGTACATTCTGACTGCTTTTGTTTTCATGGTGTGAGTCCTCCTAACAGACTATTTAATATATGTATTATAAAGAAAGGGGATTTACTTATGCTTCGACGTTGGCGAAGGTGTTGTAGATGTCGTCGGCAGAGCTTTTCAGGATTTCATCGACTTCGTCTTCGTCGGAACAGGTGACAGCGATGTTGCTCAGGATGTCGATGTGTTCGTCACCGGCACCGGCGATGCCGATGACCGTGTTGAAGACTTTTTCTTTGTCCAGCATGGCCTGGGTGTATTTTTCTGTCGTATAGCCGTCGTCATAGAAAATCTTGCCGATTTCCTTAATGATTTCTTCTTTCGGCTTCGGCTGGCAATTGAGGATGATGTTCTTCTTCTGTAAAATCGTATTCATCGTGCATATCTCCTTTTTTTACTCGCTCTTGCGGGCGGCGACTAATTCATCGACGAGCATGCCGTATTCCGGCGCTGCCATGAAGTTGGTAATCGTAATCAGGCGGGCCTGAGGTGCACTGGCCTTGGCGCGTTCTCTAAATCATATTATAGAAGAGGGCTGCGACGCTGCCGCTGATGGTAGCTAAGAGGAGCGCCGGGTTCATGAGGATGTAGGGGAAAGAAATTTCGTGGATGCCGCCGAGGAGGTGGATGATCAAGGCGCCCGGTGCGGACTGGCGGGTCATGTCATCTTTCGAGAAGAGCCAGTAGGCGAAGAGTACGCCTGTGCCCGGGCCAGGATTGGTTTCGATCATGTAGAAGATGGATTTGCCGGCCTGGGCGACCTGTTCGGCGCCGAGGGGAGTGAAGATGCCGTGATTGATGGCGTTGTTCAGGAAGAGGACCTTCGCCGGTTCGACGAAGACACCGATGAGCGGGAAGACGCCGGCATTCAAAAGTGACAAGCCTGAGGAAAAGAGGTTTTTACAGGTCTCATAAGGGCTGAGAGAACAAAGCGGTTGTGGTATAATAGAAACAAAATGACCTGGAAAGGGGTGTTGACATGGGTGCGAAAGCCGTGATTATCGATAATGAACCATTGATGGCGGCCCAATTGAAAAAGCAGCTGCAGTCAGCGGCGCCGGATATAGAAGTGAAGGCCATCTGCTACGAAGGGGAACAGGCCATGGACTGCCTGGCAGCGGTGAAGCCGGATCTCGTCTTCCTGACCTTGGAAATGCCGCGCTTCAGCGGCGTAGAGATTGCCGGTCTGATTGCCGGGGAGAAAGGTCCGCATCCGGCAGTCGTCTTTGTCACAGGCCGGCGCGACTTCGTTTCCCAGGCACTGCGCCTCAATATCCTCGATTATCTGGTCAAACCGGTGCAGATTGAAGAAGTCCGGCGCGCTGTCGGGAAGTTCCGCGCTGTTTATACGAAAAAAGAAGCTCCTTCCGAAGAAGGAGCTGTGAAAGACGAAACGGCGGATACGGGCCGTCCCCTTTATGCCCGCCGTTTTTCTGTCGATGAAGGCGATAAGATCAAGCTCATCGCGACGGAAGATATCCGCCTGGTCTACGCAGAAAAGCGCAAAGTCTTCCTGGTCACGCTGCAAGGCAAGACCTACCCGAGTCATCTCAGTCTGGTCCAGTTCGAAAAGCGCCTGCCTGAAGATACGTTCTTCCGCTGCCACCGCAATTATATCGTCAATATCGACGAAGTCCAGCAAATCGAACCGTGGTTCAATCACCAGTATGTCCTCATCTTGAAGGGCATGGAAGACCAACCCGTCCCCATCGGCCGCTCGTACGTCAAGAAGCTGCGCCAGTACGTCGATTTATAAACCCAGGACTGACTCGAAATAGGTTTTCAGGATCCGCTGCAGATGGCAGCGGATTTTTTTTGCGTCCTGACTGAGGACGGCCTGATAAAAAGCGTCGTCGTTGATCAGGGAACTGCTGATATAGCCCAGGACGTCCGTGTGGACCTGGCGGTATTCGTCGTTCGGCATGAGGAGAAGCAGGACTGTGCGGATGCCGTGGAAGTAGGCATTCGTGAAAGGGCCTGCGGCAGGGGAACAGGTCAAAAAGAGGGCCTGGCGGACCGTATCGGTACGGCAGTGGAGGAGGGCGAAGCCCTGATCCGGAAAAATCTGGCTGTTCAGGCGCTCGCGGCGGATAATGGCATCGAAGAGCAGAGCCGTATCCGCTTCCTGTGACACGGAACTTTCTGCCAGGGCCTTATCCGTACCGTCCAGTTCGCGCTGGACCGTACGCTTGCTGATGCCCAGGCTGTCGGCCAGGTCTTGTTCTTTTACATAATCTGTTTTAACTTTGTCGCGCGATTAAGTGACAGCATTTTTGTAATGCCTTTCCTGTAGGCTGAAGGCGAAAAAATGCGGCCATGTTATAGAATAATAAGAGGCCATATGATATAATGCAAATTAGAGCCTTGTAAAGAAAGAGTAATAAGTATGTAAATATTCAATAAAGGCTATCCCTATCTTTTTGTTAAGGAGATCGATGACAATGGCATTTCACTTGAAGCCTAAGGAAGAAAAATTCTTTTCCCTGCTGGATCAACATGCGACGCTGAGCTATGAAGCAGCGGAACTTTTGAGCCAGGCGATTAACGGCGACATCGCGAAGGAAGAGGCACTGGAAAAAATCGACGCCCTCACGGACCAGGCGGATGTGCTGGTCATGGAAACGATGAAGCGTCTGCAGAAAACCTTCATCACGCCGATGGACCGCGAAGATATCCAGCAGCTGATCGACCAGCTCGATGCAGCCATCGACAATATCAGTGAAATCATGGATAAAATGTGCATGTACCAAGTCGGCGAAGCGACGGACGGCGCTAAGAAGATGGCGACCATCACGGCCAAGGCCATGAAGGAAATCCGCAAATCCATCGGCTACATGAAGGACCTCAAGAAAAATTACCTGAAAGTCGAAGCGCGGAGCAAAAAAGTCCTCAAGCTGGAACAGGACTGCGACGACTTGTACCATGAAGAAATGGCGAACTTGTTCCGGAACTGTAAGGATCCCATTGAAATCATCAAGTGGAAGGAAATCCTCCAGTCCGTCGAAGACGTCACAGATGACTGTGAAGATTTGGTTGTTACTTTCAGGAGGGTTGTACTGAAATATGCCTGAGCATTGGTTAATCTGGGCCATCGTTTTGTTGGCCGTCCTCTTTGACTATATTAACGGTTTCCACGATACGGCCAACGCCATCGCTACCAGCGTCTCGACGCGGGCCATCACGCCGCGCCACGCCATCATGATGGCAGCGTGCCTGAATTTCCTCGGCGCGACAATCAGTACGGGCGTCGCCAAGACCATCGGCGGCGACCTGGTCCTCAATCCGGCGGAAATCAGTCTGGAAGTCATCGTCGCCGCTCTCATCGGCTCGATCATCTGGAATGTCCTGACCTGGTACTACCGCATCCCGAGCAGTTCGTCCCATTCTCTGATCGGCGGCGTCATCGGCGCCGTCTGCATCAGCGTCGGCCCGGCGGCTCTCGATATGAACGGCATCGGCAAGATCATCCTTTCCCTGATCCTCTCGCCTGTTGTCGCCTTAGTGACGGGCTATTTCGTCATGATCGGCATCCTCTGGGTCGTGCGCAAGTATTCGCCGTTGGCCCTGAACCGCCAGTTCCGCAAGATGCAGCTTGTCTCAGCGAGCCTGATGGCTTTTTCCCACGGCTCCAACGACGCCCAGAAGGCCATGGGGATCATCGCCCTGGCTCTCTTGTCCGGCGGCTACATCGATACTATGGAAATCCCTGTTTGGGTCAAGATTGCCTGTGCCACGTCCATGGCCCTCGGCACGTCAGCCGGCGGCTGGCGCATCATTTCCACGATGGGGACGAAGATCTTCAAGATGGAATCGATCAACGGCTTTGCAGCCGACCTGAATTCGTCCATCGTCATCTTTACGGCGACCTTCCTCCATCTGCCCGTCAGTACGACCCACGTCGTCTCGGGCTCTATCATGGGCATCGGTTCGGCTGAACGCGTACGTGCCGTCCACTGGGGCGTCGCCCGCAGCATGCTCGTCGCCTGGGTCATCACTATCCCTATCAGCGCCCTCATGTCAGCCATCATCTTCAAAATCATAGATTTTCTGTAAGAGAAAAGGGGCTGTCGCCTTAAGCGACAAGCCCCTTTTGTGGTTCGTTCACGGCAAACGATATATAAAAACCGGCCCCTGCCCGATGGAGAAGTAAATTATAAATGTACTCCGACACACAGAGGCAACATAATTGAAACTATACTTTTTTGGTCTTTTATTGTATAATACTACTTAGATAAAATGCAAGGGGGTAGTGTTATGAGATTGAATCAGGCTACGGACTATGCTTTCCGCATGGTCCTTTATTTAGCATCGCTGCCGGCAGGTACGAAAATTACCGGCGCGGCACTGGCTGAAAAACAGAATATACCGGAACGTTTCCTTTTGAAAATCATGCGCAGCCTCACCAAAGCAGGCATCATGAAATCCTACCGCGGCGTCGAAGGTGGCTTTGCCCTGCAGCGGGCACCGAAGGATATTACGCTTTACGACATCATTGATGCCGTCGAAGGCCAGACGGAACTGCAGCGCTGTCTCCATGATATCGGCTCGTGCAACCGCGGCTGCAGCGGCATGTGTTCCATTTACGCGGCCTTTGCCGATATCCAGCGCGACCTGTCGAACCGTCTGAAGTCCATCAACTTCGAAACCCTGGCCAAACAGGAAGCCAACCTCCGCATCGTCCACGAAGCCGAAAAAAAAGCGGTGGCGGAAAAATAGGGTGGGCGTGCATGCTGCATTGGCTGTCATAAATGCTTATTTTTTCATGTCGTTTGCCGTGGATCGTGGATCGTTTGCCGTGTAGGGGCGCCCACGTGGGGCGCCTGCCTGAATCCTGTGCATGAATCGGGCGGCAGCTGTGAACTGCTTCGACAAACGACGCACGTCAAATGAACCACGAAAAGGCTGTTGCTTCACGCAACAGCCTTTTTTTTATGCTCAAAATATTGTAAAATAAGGATACCTATTGTATTTTATTCTCTTTTATGGAGTGAAGCCACATGTATCTATCCCTTCAAGGTTTCATCAGCAGCTTTCGGCTGCTCGATATATTGGATATCCTGCTCGTTGCCTTTGTCCTCTATAAATTGTTCATCCTGATCCGCAATACGCGGGCTGTGGCCCTGATCAAGGGGCTCCTGGTCCTGGGCGTGGTCACGGTGGTCAGTAAGATCCTGGACCTGCACGTCATCAACTGGATGCTGCAGCAGGGGATGACGGTCATCCTCGTTGCCCTGCCTGTCGTCTTCCAGCCGGAACTGCGCCGGGCCCTGGAACAGATCGGGCGCGGGCGCTTTTTCCGTTCCGGTCAGGTCATCAGCATGGAAGAGCTGGAACGGCTTATCGATGAAATCGTCGCCATCAGCGAATCCCTCTCCAAGACCCATACAGGGGCGCTCATCGTCTTTGAACGCGAAGTCGGCCTCAATGACTACATCGATACGGGCATTGCCATCGACGGCCTTGTCTCGCGGGAACTGCTGGGAAATATTTTCATTCCTAACACGCCCCTCCACGACGGCGCCGTCATTATCCGCGAGAACCGCATCATGGCGGCAGGCTGCCTGCTGCCGCTGACGTCGGACCGCTCGCTTTCGACAGAACTCGGCACACGCCACCGGGCAGCCATCGGCATCAGTGAACTGGCCGATGCTGTCGTCGTCGTCGTCAGTGAAGAAACGGGATCCATTTCTTATACTTACGGCGGCCATATCTACCGCCACCTCGACGGCAACGCGCTGCGCAATGTCCTGAAGACCTTCCTCAACCGGACGCCTCAGGGCCTGGCCAATATTTTCAAATGGAGGCCTTAACTTATGAACAAGATTGATAAAAAATGGCAGCTCAAGATCATCTGCCTTCTCCTGGCTATCGTCTTGTGGTTCGTCATCATCAACGAACAGAACCCGCTCAGTGAAGGCAGCTATACCGTACCGATTACGGTAGAAAACCTCGATTCCCAGTATATTACGTCGAACGTGCCGAAGACCGTCTACGTACGCCTCTCGGGGCCGCGCAATACGATCATCAATGTCGGACCGTCGGATATCAAGGCCTATATCGATTTGTCCAATGTCCAGGAAGGGGACGTCGAAGTGCCGGTCCACGTCGAAATCCCGAGCGGCACGGAGCTGAAGAAGCAGAGCATGACCTCGACGAAAATCACCGTTGACGTCTATACCGTCAAAGAATTCAAGCTCACGCCGCATATCGTCGGCAAGCTGGATGATAAGGACTTCATCAGCGATTTGAAAATCGTACCGGAAAAGGTCGTCGTCAGCGGTGCCCGCCGCCTTATCCAGCAGGTCGACAAGGCTGTCGTCGATATCCCTGTCAGCCAGCGCAGCAGCGATTTCGCCATCATGGCGCCAATCCACCTCTTCCAGGCCGACGGTACGGTCATCGAAGGATTGGAAATGACGCCGTGGCAGAGCAATGTCAAAGTGGCCATCGGGCACGATGCGGCGGCCAAGACGGTGCCCCTCAATCTCAAGGTGACGGGCAGTACGTCCTGGAAGAGCGTCAGCGTCCAGCCGACGAGCGTCCAGATCCGCGGCAGTGCGGACACGCTGAAGAATATCGATTCCCTGGATCTGCCGGAAATCGATGTGGAAAATATGACGGAAGAAAAGACGTGGAAAGCCATCATCCCGCCTATCGAAGGGGTCGTCATCGATCCTGACGACGTCGACGTCACGCTGAGTATCAAGAAAGATGAGTAGAAAGGAAGAAGATTGTGCTTAGAATTTTGAATATCCGCACGGCTGTACCGATGAAGAAGCCCTTAGAGGCCCTGGTCGCTAAGAAGCTGCGCTGCAGCCGCAGCGATATTTCCCGCCTCACCATTGTGCGGCGCTCCATCGATGCCCGCCGCAAGCCGCGGATTTATTTCGTCTTCACTGTCGATGCGGCTTTCAAGGATGAAAGACGCGTCTGGAAGCGCTGCCGCGACAACAAGGATGTCCGTCAGCTCGCAGCCGTGCCGGAACCGGAAATCATTCCCGGGACAGTGCCTCTCCGGCATCGGCCCGTCGTTATCGGCACGGGTCCGTCGGGCCTGGCCGCTGCGCTGGCCCTGGCCGAACACGGCTATGCGCCCATCGTCTTTGAACGGGGCTGCGATGTCGATACGCGGACGAAGGATGTCGAAGCCTTCTGGCGCGGCGGTCCTTTCAAGGCCGACTCGAATGTCCAGTTTGGCGAAGGCGGAGCCGGAACTTTTTCGGACGGGAAATTGACGACCCGCGTCAATCATCCTCTGCTGCGGCGCATCCTGCAGACCTTCGTCGATGCCGGCGCACCGGAAGAAATCCTCTACGCCTATAATCCCCACGTTGGCACGGACGTCCTGCGTCGCGTCGTCAAGAATATGCGCCAGACCGTCGAAGCCCGCGGCGGCGAAGTCCATTTTTCGAGCTGCGTGACAGCCGTCAACCGCGATAGCGACGGCAAAATCGTCTCGGTCACGGTCAACGGTAAAGAAGAATACCCAACGGAGCTCGTCGTCATGGGCATCGGTCACAGCGCCCGCGATACGTACTATATGCTGCACGATAAGGGCATTACTCTGGAAAAGAAGCCCTTTGCCGTCGGCGTGCGCATCGAGCATCCCCAGGAGGTCATCGACCGGGCCCAGTATGGCTGCCCGGCAGAAGACCTGGGCCTGGAACCGGCAGATTACGCCCTGGTCTATCACAGCCCGCAGGGGCGCTCATGTTATTCTTTCTGTATGTGCCCGGGCGGCGTCGTCGTCGGTGCGGCCTCAGAAGAAGGACGCGTCGTGACGAACGGCATGAGCCTCTATAAGCGGGACAGCGGCATCGCCAACAGCGCCGTCGTAGTCAACGTCACGGCCGACGATATGGGCGGTACGAGCCCGTTGGCAGGCATCGAATTCCAGCGCCGCTATGAAGAACTGGCCTATAAGGCCGGCGGCAGCAACTACTATGCGCCGGTACAGACGGTCGGTTCCTTCCTGAAGCGGCCCGGTGCCCCGCAGGAAGGGCCTGTCCATTCCTACCGGCCCGGTGTGACCTGGACGGACCTGCACGGCGTCCTGCCGGATTTTGTGACGGCGACGCTCACAGAGGCCCTGCCGTATTTCGGCCGCCGCATCCACGGCTTCGACGCGGACGACGTCGTCATGACCGGTGTGGAAACGAGGACCAGCGCACCTGTGCGCATCGTCCGCGGTGACGACCGCGTCGCCCTCGGCGCCGGCGGTCTTTATCCGGTCGGCGAAGGGGCCGGTTATGCAGGCGGCATTATGAGCGCCTTTTTGGATGGCCTGGAAACGGCTATCGAAATCATTCGTAAATATCAACCTTTGGAGGTAAAGTAAATGGCTAGATTGTTTGGAACTGATGGAGTACGAGGCATTGCCAACGATTCTTTGACACCGGAATTGGCATATCATTTGGGCAGAGCAGCTGCCTACATTTTTGGGCAGAACAAAGAACACCCGACTTTCCTCATCGGGCGGGATACCCGCCGTTCCGGCTCGATGCTGGCAGATATCCTGGCAGCCGGTATCGCATCGGCCGGCGGCGACTGCTACATGGCAGACGTCATCCCGACTCCGGCCATTGCCTATCTGACGCGGACGCACCATATGGATGCGGGCGTCATGATTTCTGCCTCCCACAATCCTTTTGAATACAACGGCATCAAATTCTTCGACGGCTTTGGCTACAAGCTGCCGGACGAAACGGAAGACCAGATTGAAGCTTATATGCTGAAAGACGAACGGGCAGCGCTCCAGAGCCGTCCGACCGGGGCTGCCATCGGCACGATTTCGGACTGGACGGATCTGCAGCAGGAATATGCCGATTTCATCTGCAAGTCGACAGACGTCGATCTGTCGGGCCTGAAAGTCGTCCATGACGGCGCCAATGGCTCGGCCTCTGTCCTGGGACCGGAAATCCTCAAACGCCTCGGCGCTGAAGTCATTGCCATCCATCATGAACCGAACGGCATCAACATCAATGAAAACTGCGGTTCCACCCATTTGGAAAGCTTAAAGGAAGCGGTTCTTAAATACGGTGCTGACGTAGGCATTGCCAATGACGGCGACGCCGACCGCTGCCTGGCTGTCGACGAAAAGGGCCAGGACATGGACGGCGACCAGATCATGCTCCTCTGTGCCATGAAACTGAAGGCCGAAGGCCGCCTCAAACAGAACACCATCGTCGGTACGGTCATGAGCAATATCGGCTTCCACAAAGCCGCCAAGGAAATGGGCTGCCGGACGGAAACGACAGCCGTCGGCGACCGCTACGTCCTGGAACGGATGCGTAAAGACGGCTACTCCCTGGGCGGGGAACAGTCGGGCCACATCATCTTCCTCGACTACAATACGACCGGCGACGGCCTGCTCACAGCCGTCCAGCTCCTGAGCATCATGAAACAGCAGAACAAGCCCCTTTCGGAACTGGCCGGACTGATGACGCGCTATCCGCAGATTTTGAAAAACGTTCGCGTTCAGACGAAATCGGGTTGGGAAGACAACAGCCTGATCATGGCCGCCATTTCTGCCGGTGAAGAAGAATTAGGCGACGAAGGCCGCATCCTCGTCCGCCCGTCCGGTACGGAACCGCTCATCCGTGTCATGGCGGAAGGGCCGGATCTCCAGCAGCTCGAACGCATCGTCGACGATATCGCCGTCGTCGTCGAACACGAAATGGGTCCGTCGAAGTAGGTATTGACAAAACCTTGCAAATATATTAAAGTGTGGGAATGGAGTTTATTGAACTCTGTTCCTGCATTTTTTTTGCAGGCGTCTGGAAATCCTTGACGAAATAATGGATAGCGCTAGTGCCTGGTTCTTTCAGGCAGACGAGGTAGAGAAGTATCGAAATTGTCAGCGGATGTCTCTCGGCAGCTTCAGCCGTTATATGACGGAAAAACACGATGGCAACATCGTCGACAAGTCCGGCATAGGAAGTGACATTTTCATATTTATTCAGGAGGATATAACTATGTGTGGTATTGTAGGTTACATCGGAGACAGAGAAGCAGCAGATTTTTTGATGGACGGTCTGGCCAAGCTGGAGTACCGCGGTTATGATTCGGCCGGTATCGCTGTCTATCATGACGGCGCCATTGCTGTCCGCAAAAAAGCAGGCCGCCTGGTCAATCTGGCGGAAGAAGTCAAGCAGCATCCTGTCATCGGCACGGTCGGCATCGGCCATACCCGCTGGGCTACGCACGGCGGTCCGTCCGACGTCAACGCTCATCCCCATACGGATGAAAAAGGCAACTTCGCCATCGTCCACAACGGCATCATCGAAAACTACATGGAATTGAAGGAAGAACTCCTCAATAAGGGTTATCACTTCAAATCGGAAACAGATACGGAAGTCGTCGCTCACCTCTGCGCTGACATGTATGACGGTGACTTCACGAGCACGGTCCGCAAAGTCCTGGCCCGCCTGAGAGGTTCTTACTCCCTGGTCTTTATGTGCAAATTCGAACCGGACAAGATCATTTGCAGCAAGAAGGACAACCCCCTCATCGTTGGCCTCGGCAAGGGCGAAAACTACATCGCTTCGGATATCCCGGCCATCCTCAGCTATACGCGCAAGACGTACATCATGAACGACGGTGAAATCGCCATCGTTTCCAAAGACAACGTCTGGGTCACGGATCTCGAAGGCAAACCGATTTCCAAGAAGGTCTTCGAAGTCAACTGGGATGCTGAAGCAGCGGAAAAAGGCGGCTTCCCGCATTTCATGCTCAAGGAAATCTATGAACAGCCGAAAGCCATCAAAGATACGATGAGCTGCCGCATCACCAAGGACGGCAAGCACATCCATTTCGAAGAACTGAACTGGACGCCGGAAGATGTCAAATCGATCGGCAAGATTCTGATTACTGCCTGCGGTACGGCCTATCATGCCGGCCTTTTGGCAAAATACTTTATTGAAAAACTGGCCCGCATCCCTGTCGAAGTCGACATCGCTTCGGAATACCGCTATCGCGATCCGCTTACGGACAGCAAGACGCTTTGCATCGTCGTCAGCCAGTCCGGCGAAACCATCGATACCTTGGCCGCTCTCAAAGAAGCGAAGCGCCGCGGTGCCCGTTCCCTGGCCATCACCAATGTCGTCGGTTCGTCTATTTCCCGTGAAGCCGATCAGGTCGCATATAC